>Ga0207681_10000318_pt1 | contig 34731 bp, 26 predicted proteins | sample KBSS53metaG_FD_184324 | JGI IMG/M metagenome (GOLD analysis project Ga0207681, IMG submission 184324) | Switchgrass rhizosphere microbial communities from Kellogg Biological Station, Michigan, USA - KBS S5-3 metaG (SPAdes) (version 2) | ecosystem: Host-associated > Plants > Roots > Rhizosphere... | reverse complement strand
AGCGCGGCGTAGCTCTGCCACGGCTTCCTCGCCGCGGTCCATCGCCGCCAGCGCGAGGCCCAGTTCGGCCGCAGCCGCCGCAGCGCGCGGCTGGCTGGCCACCAGCCCGCGCAGCACCGCGCATGCCTCGTCCAGCCGTCCAAGCATGCGCAGGGCCTGCCCTTCGATCAACAATGCATGGGGATGGCCCGGTACGGCATGCAGTATCTCTCGCGCCTGGGCCAGCGCAGCGGCCGGCTGGCGCGCCATCAGGCGAGCGGCATGGGCCAGCGCCTGGTCCACCGAACCCGTGGCGGGGGGCACGGCAGCGGGGCGCATTCGGGCCAGTTCGTTCGCCATGGCGTTTCCTGCATCCTGTTGCGGGCAGGACAGAATGCCATGTCGCTGCGATTACGCAACTGCGAAGAGCAATGTTCTGCAATCGCCGGGATAGGAAGATATCTGCGATGCCAGTTTGACGATTTCTGTTGACAGGGCATGATTCGATGGCACTATCGGGCAATAGAACGTTGCATAACAAACGATGCCGCGGCGCGGCACTTCGGGGTCAAATCAATATCTTGGACAACGCTCGCCGTGCTTTGCGGCGGCCCGGCACGCCTTGTGGCGCCGGGGCAGAAAGGCTGTTTGCCCAGTCGATATTGGTCTCGCAGGTGCGGCTGACGGCACGGCGACTTCACGCAAAAACAAGACGATAAAAACAACACCACCCACCGTTCGCAGGAAAAACGGTAGACAAGAACGTCAGGCCATCAGGGGGCATGAACAATGGTGTTTGAACGCCGGCCGCGCATTGGGCGCGCTGTGAGTATTTTCGGTGCTTCGACCATTCTTTCCAGCATGGCGCTGCCGGCTGCGGCGCTTGCCCAGGCTGCACCTGCCGCCGATGCTGCTGCCGACAACGGCACCGGCGGCCTTGGCGAAATCGTGGTGACCGCCACGCGCAAGGCGGAAAGCATCCAGAAAGTGCCGATCTCGATCCAGGCACTGGGTGCGGAAAAGCTGGACCAGCACCAGGTCGCCACTTTTGCCGACTATGCCGGAATGCTCCCTTCGGTCAGCTTTTCCGGGCTCGGGCCGGGGCAAAGCGAGGTCTTTTTCCGTGGCATCGCCGTCGATGGCGGGGCGCTCTCCACCAGCGGCATCTATCTCGACGATGTGCCGATTTCCGCGCCCAACCGCATGCCCGAAGTGCATATCTACGATATAGAGCGGGTCGAGGCGCTGTCGGGCCCGCAGGGCACGCTCTATGGCGCCGGATCGCTGGCAGGTACGCTGCGCATCATCACCAACAAGGCCAAGATCGGCACGTTCGAGGGCGGCGTCGACACACAAGTGGATGCCTATGGCAAGGGCGCGGCCGGCGCCATGGTCGAAGGGTTCGTCAACATCCCGGTGAACGAGAACATCGCCGTGCGCATGATGGCGTTCTACGATCACGAAGGCGGTTACATCGACAATACACACGGCACCTACACGTATCAGTTGGGGGACAACGATCCCAACACCACCTACACCGTGGACAATGCCACGCTGGTGCAGAAGAACTACAACCCGGTGGATAGCTACGGCGGCCGCTTGAACGCCACGCTCGAAGCGGGGGATTGGAAGCTCTATCCTTCGGTCACATACCAGTATCTCGACGCCAAGGGTTACTTCAACTACGACCCGCGCGTGGGAGACCTTGAAGTCCACGATTACAGCCCGACCGAGAACATCGACAAATGGGTGCAGGCGTCGCTGACCATTCAGGGCAAGATCGGTGATTTCGACCTGGTTTCTTCCTCGGGATACTTCAAGCGCAAGATTCACAATACCAGCGATTACACCTATTATTCCGTGCACTATGACCAGCTTGGACCGGGATATGAAAACTATCTGAAGTTTCGCGACAAGAGCGGCAACTTCATCAACCCGACCCAATCCTATATCGGCCGGATCGAACAGACCAAGGTCACGCAGGAATTGCGCCTGTCCGTGCCCAAGTCATGGGGCTTCGACCTGACCGTGGGTGCGTTCTTCCAGTATCAGAAGCAGTCCAACGACGACGATTACCAGATCCCTGGCCTTAGCCAGATCGATCTCGCCACATCGTGCGACGACGGCTGCGAATGGAACCCCGCCGTCAAGCGCGACGGGTTCTACAATGTCGATCTCGACCAGAAATTCCGCGATTATGCGGTGTTTGCCGAAGGTACGGTGCCGGTCACCTCGCAAGTCAAGGTTACAGGCGGCATCCGCGTATTCAAGGCCAAGAACTCGGTCTATGGCTTCAGCGGCATCGCCAGCCAAGCGTTGGCTTTGGGTTGCACCATACCGTTCCCGGCAGACCAGCGGCTCACGTGCGTGAACAACAACAAGCCGCCCTATGAACAGACCGGCGAGACTCACAAGGCCAGCGTGACCTGGCAAGTGACGCCGGACAAGATGGTCTACGCCACCTACTCCACCGGTTTCCGCCCGGGCGGCACCAACTCGCTGCCCGAAATGGGCACGTACAAGGCCGACCGGCTGACCAACTACGAAGTGGGTTTCAAGACCAGTTGGAACAACATGTTGCGCTGGAACCTGGCAGCCTATTACGAAAGGTGGACAGGCGTGCAGTACACCGTGATCCCACTGGGATTTTTCGGCAATGGCGGCACGGTCAATGCTGGCGCAGCGCGGGTTCTGGGGGTGGAGACGGACTTCGACCTCAAGCTGGGCAGCGTGACGCTGAGCGGCTCTGGCGCCTACAACGACGCCAAGCTGACCCAGGATTTCTGCGTGCTTGATCCCGATACGCTGGTGCCGCTGTCCACTTGCTCGATCCACGATACCGATCCGGTGACGGTAGCGGCCGCCAAGGGCACCCGCCTGCCCCGCCAACCACGCTTCAAGGGCCAACTTTCCGCGCGCTATGAAGGCATGATGGGTTCAGTCGACGATTTCGCGCAGCTGACGATGCATGCGCAAACGATGTCGACATCCAATCTGGACACCATCAAGAACGGCCTGCTGGGCAACACCCCCGGCTTCGTCAGCTTCGATTTCTCGACAGGTGTGTCGAAAGACAACTGGACAGTCACAGCTTTCATCGAAAACATGTTCGATCGGCGCGGCCAGCTTTCCAAGAACACCTTTTGCGCCATCGAATATTGCTCTGAATCGTCTCGCACGATGCCGATCAAGCCGCAGTATTTTGGCCTGAAATATTCGATGCGCTATTGATCGCTTGGTGCCCTGCCAATGTGATGCCAGTCAACCGCCGCGGCCCATGCGGCACCTGCTAAATGTTGCTTGACTGTAACCAGGCATTGGTAAACACTTGCGATCGCAGAAATATACAGGGCCAGCCGGAATCCGCTGAAAACGCCGGCCTGCCCTGCTCCCGCCCACTTCTCGAAGCCGGGGCGGTCACATTCTAACGGGGGTCAGCCAAGATGACATTTGCTGCCATCAAGGGGCATTTCTTCGCATCTGCAACATTGGCTCTGGCGCTGGTCCTTGGCGCTCCCGGCGCGCAAGCCGCGCCCGTGGCCTCGGTGGAGCCCGAGCAATCCGACGTTGCCCGGCTGACACCGCCCAAACCCAGCTGGTTCCTGATCAACGGCGGCTTTGTCGCCAGCTCTTCCCGGATTTATGACGCGGCCACAGGTACGCTGATCGGCCATGTGGAAACGCCGCAGCTGACCGACCTGGCGCTCGATCCGGCAGGCAAGTACTACTATGTCTCGTCCACCTTGTGGACCAAGGCCTCGCGCGGGACGCGGCAGGACTATGTGTCGGTGTTCGACAGCGTAGACCTCAAGCTTCAGGCCGACATTCCCATGCCCGGCCGCTTGCTGGTCGGTGGGCGGCTGAACAACTTCGTGCTGAGCGCCGGCGGCAAGACGGGCTATGTCTACAACATGAGCCCGGCCTCGTCGGTCAACGTGCTCGACCTGGTGGCGCGCAAATTCGTGCGCACGGTGGAATTGCCCGGTTGCGCCAGCCTCGTCGCCGTGCCGGGCGTGGGCCTGTCCGCGCTCTGCTCGGATGGCTCGCTCGCCACGCTGAGCCTGGGCGGCAAGAAGAGCGAGATCACCCGCAGCGAACCGTTCTTCTCGGCCACCGACGATCCGATCTTCGACAATTTCCAGGTCGATCGCGCCAAGAACCAGATGGTCATGCTCAGCTATACCGGCAAGGTCTATACCGCCACGCTGGGGGCCAAGCCGGTGATCGCCGCGCCGTTCTCGCTGCAGGAGGCCGCTGGCGTAGTCGCCGGCTCCACCGCGCCCAACACGGTCAACTGGTATCCCGGCGGCGTGCAGCAGATGGCCCTGCATTCGGCCAGCGGACAGCTCTACGTGCTGATGCACATGGGCGAATACTGGTCGCACAAGGCCGGGGCCAGCGAAGTGTGGCAGCTCGATCTCGCCACCCACAAGGTCGTCAAGCGCATGGCCGTGCCGGGCGAACCGCGCGCCATTGCCGTGACCCAGGATGCCACGCCCCACCTGATCACCGCTGGCGAGGACGAGACGGTCTATATCTATGACCTTGCCACCGGCAAGCAGGCCTACAAGCTGGACCAGGCCGGCGGCGGCATCATCACGGTAACGCCGGCGCCATGATCGCGCCTGCCGTGCCAGACCTGACCTTTGCCGGCCCGGCTGCGCTGGCATTGGTGGGCCAGATCGCGGCCACCGGCGTTGGGCTGGTGTTCGCCAGCGCCGGGATCGGCAAGCTGCGCCATCGTGCCTTGCTGCCGGGCGTCATCGCCAATTATCGCCTGTTGCCGCATGCACTGGTGGCGCCCGCTGCGGCATTGCTGCCGCCGATGGAAATGACCTTGGGTGGATTGCTGATTGCCGGTGTGCTGCCCCGGCCCGCCGCCGTGATGGCCATGGCACTGCTGCTGGTATTTGCCTGGGCCATGGCCGTGAACCTGCGGCGCGGCCGGGCGCATATCGATTGCGGGTGCGGCCACGCTGCCCTGCGCCAGCCGCTGGCCTGGCCGCTGGTGGGCCGCAACGTGGTGCTGGCAGGCTTGCTGCTGCCCACGCTCGCCGCGCTGCCGCTTCCGGCGGGCGCATGGCCGCTCGGCCTGGTCGGCGGCATGGTACTTTATCTTCTGTTCCAACTGTTCAACGCGATCGTGGCGCTGGCGGGTTCCCCGCTCTCTGCCACGCGAAAGGCAAGTGCGCGATGATGACGGCTTTGATCGTTTCGCAGGGTATTTCGTGGCTGGTGATCGCGGTGCTGGTGGTGGCGCTGCTCGCGCTGGCCCGGCAAGTGGGCGTGCTGCACATGCGCGTGGCACCGGCCGGCGCGCTGACCACTGCGGGAGGCCCTGCCGTGGGCGCGGCCAGCCAGGCAGTGGAAAGCCGCATGCTCGATGGCACGCCAATCACCGTGGGCGGTGCCGCGCCCGGCACGCCGCTGCGCCTGCTGATGTTCGTTTCGGCCGCTTGCCCGCTGTGCAAGAACCTGATTCCCATGGCCAAGTCGTTTGCCCGAGACGAGCGCGTGGCGCTGACGTTCGTGGGCGACGACGCGGTCGACGCACAGCGCGAGATGATCGCGCGCCATGGCTTGGAAGGCTATCCCTTCGTCAACGGGCCGGAAGCGGGCCAGGCCTTTGCCGTGGGCAAGCTGCCCTTTGCCGTGCTGCTCGACGACAAGGGCGTGGTGCTCTCCAAGGGCCTGGTCAACAGCCGCGAACATCTCGAAAGCCTGGTGATCGCCCACGAAATGGGGGTGCACTCGGTGCAGGACTATGTCGCCCGGATTCACGGCGCAGTCGCCTGACGCAGACAGATTTGAGGGGCAACGATCATGATCCAATTCGATGCTGACAGCCTGGGCGAAAAGGTGCTGCGCCGCTTTGCCGGCGGCACCTCGCGCCGGGGCATTCTCGCGCGCCTCGGCACGGCGCTGGTCGCCGCACCGCTGTTCCCCGTGCTGCCGGTCAGCCGCGCCAATGCCGCGCCGGCCAAGCCCGATCGCGGACCGGAAGCCAAGACCACCTTTGCCCGTGGCGCGCAGGTGACCGACAATACCAAGTGCGATTACTGGCGCTATTGCGCGATCGATGGCGCGCTGTGCACATGCTGCGGCGGCGGGGTGCATACCTGCCCGGCTGGTGCTGAACCCTCGCCGGTTTCCTGGGTTGGAACTTGCGTCAATCCCGAAGACGGCAAGTCGTACCTGATCGCCTATCGCGATTGCTGCGGCAAATCCTATTGCAACAAGTGCAATTGCGACAATGCCGACCGCGAAACGCAGATCTATGTGCCGCAGCTCAACAACGACATCATCTGGTGCTTCGGCACGCAGAGCATGGAATACCACTGCTCCACCGCCGTCCTGGTCGGCGCGGCGTAAAGGCATTCGACAATGCGGATTGCGCGTCTTTCCCTGCTGGCGGCCACGGCGCTGCTGGGCGCTGGCCTTGCCACCCGGCTCAGCGCCGCCCACGATGGCGCCCCGGCGGCCTTGCCGCAGCAGGTGATGGAAGATCCCAACCAGGCCCGGATCGACTATGTCGAGAACTGTGGCGGCTGCCATGGCGTGACTGGCAGCACCGTGCCCGCACAACTGCCCGAACTGCTCGGCCGCGTGGGCTGGTTCATGTGCACGCCCGATAGCCGCGCCTACCTCCTGCGCCTGCCCAACGTGGCGCACAGCCGCATTCACGACAATGCCGAACTGGCAGACCTCATGAACTACGTGGTCTTCGTGCTGGGCGGCAACAGCGTCCCTGCCGGCACCCGCCCGTTCACGGCCGATGAAGTGGGCCGCGAGCGCCAGCATGCGCTGTCCAACGCATCGCTCACTGCCGAACGCCTGCGCCACGCGACCACGGCGGTGAAGCAGTGCCATGCCCCGCAAAGCATCAAGCTGCTGTACCCCGGCTACGATCCCGCCACGGCGCACTGATCCATCAGCGGCGCAGCCTGCTATCGTAGACCAGCTTTCCGCCCACGAACGTCATGTCCACCCTGCCCTTCAGCAGTGCTTCGGACGGGGCCGTCATCGGATCGAACGGCAGCACGATCATGTCGGCCAGCTTGCCCGGCTCCAGCGTGCCTTTCTGGCTCTCTTCCCACGAGAGCCATGCACCGTTGGCCGTGTACATGCGGATTGCCTCGGCACGGGAAACGGCTTCCTCCGCCCCGTGCACCGTGCCGCTCGGCCCCTTGCGCGTGATCGCCGCATAGAGGCCGACCAGCGGGCCTACCGGCAGGTTGTCGCTGCCGAACGCCATGAACAGCCCGAACTTCTTCACCGGCGTGGCGATCGCGTTGTTGTGCGCAAGGCGCCAGTCGTCCAGCACCTGCGTATAGCGATCTTCCAGGTTGTAGAGGAAATTGGGCTGCTGGGCGATCATCACATGATCGCGCGCCATCGTCTGCATGGTCGCATCGGGCGGCAGGATCGTGAAATGATCGGTGAACCAGCGGCGATCGGCCGCCGGGTGCGCCGGATCGGGAATGGCATCGAGCGCCTTGTCATAGGCGGCAATTGTCTGGACGATCGCGGCATCGCCGATACAGTGCAGGCCCAGTTGCCATCCCGCCTTTGCGGCCGTGTCGACCATTGCCTGCAACTCGGCATCGGTAAACCGGCCCTTGCCGCGAAAGCCGGGCTGCCCCTTGTAATCGGCCAGAAGCCACGCGGTTGGCCCGGTAAAACCGCCATCCACCGCATTTTCACCAATGGCGCCCAGCCGCACATGGTTATCCCCATAGCCGGTGTGGTGGGGAAAGGCCTTGAGCCGTTCCGCACCGGGATAGCTGATGTACATCGTCACGCGTGGCAGGCTGTCGCCCATTTCGGCATAGAGTTCGCGCGCGCGGCGGAATGTCATGCCCGCGCCGAGCAGGTCCAGCCCCTGCTCGCCCGGCTTGGGCCCACCGGCGCCATAGGGTTCGTCGTCGATCGAACCGCTGGCATCGTGGAAACTGGTGATGCCCAGCGCCAGAATGGACTTGAGCCAGGTGATCGTTGCCGGCTTCATCACGTCCCAGCCCGGTTGCGGAACAAGGCGCAACACCGCGCCATAGCTTTCGCGGATGATCCCGTTCGGTTCGCCGCTGGCGTCGTGTTCGATCAGCCCGCCTGCCGGATCGGGCGTATTGCGATCGATACCGGCCATTTTCAGCGCAAGGCTGTTGGCAACGGCCGAATGCGATCCAGCGCGCACCAGCAGCACCGGATTGTCGGGCACGGCAGCATCGAGATCGGCACGGGTGATGTTGCGCTTTTCCGCAAGGTTGGCCTCTTGCCAGCCATAGCCGGTAATCCATTTGCCCGGCCCCGTCTCGCGGGCCTTGTCGCGCAGCATGGCCTGCACTTCGGCCATGCTTGTCGCGCTGGCCACTGCAATGTCGCTGGGCTTGACCGGGGCAGGATGAAGGTGCGTATCGATGAAGCCGGGCATCAGCGTGCGGCCTTTCAGATCGACCACATCACGCGCGGCATAGCGCTTGAGCAAGGCTTCGCCGCCCACCGCGACGATGCGAGTTCCCTTTACGACCACGGCCGAAGCCACGGTGAAACGCTTGTCCACCGTCAACACATGGCCGTTATGCAGGATAAGGTCCGCCACCGGGCGCGCCATCGCTGAAGACATGGGCGCCGCCAGCAGCGCCAGTCCCGCCACACCTGCTTGCCAGACCTTGCGCATTGCCGTTCCCCTTTGCTTGCACGAGGCACGCTATCAAATTGTGATCTCAGCGCAACAGGCATTGCTCCGCCGGCCTTCGGGGCTAGGATTGGGGAATGATCGACCCGCACCTCCACCCCCTCTATGCCCAAATGCCCACCACCATTTTCGAGACCATGTCGGGCCTGGCGCGGCAGCATGGCGCGATCAACCTGGGCCAGGGTTTTCCCGATGGCCCACCGCCGGCTGCCTTGGCACAGGCTGTTGCGCGCGCCATGGCCGAGCGGTCGCAGCAGTACCCGCCCATGGCAGGTGTGCCCGAACTGCGCGATGCCGTTGCCGAATTTTACGCCCGGCGACAGGGCTTGGCCCTCTCGCGCGAGCATGTGATCGTGACGTCCGGCGCAACCGAAGCGGTGGCCGCCGCGATCCTCGCCACGGTGCAACCGGGTGACGACGTGCTGGTCATGGCCCCGGCGTACGACGCCTATGCCCCGCTCGTGCGGCGGGCGGGAGGCACGCCCGTGTTCGTGCCGCTTGCGCCACCGGAATGGGCCATCCCGGTCGAGGTATTGCGGGCTGCGATCACGTCGCGCACGCGCGCGCTCATTCTCAACGATCCGCTCAATCCCACCGGTACGGTGACCACCGCAGCCGAACGCGCCGCGCTGGCCGCGCTGTGCGTGGAAGCAAACCTCATCGCGATCTGCGACGAGGTGTGGGAAGTGGTCCGCTTCGATGGAAAGCCGCACGCGTCGTTGCTGGCAGAGCCGGGCATGGCAGCACGCACCATCAAGATCGGTTCGGCCGGCAAGATTTTCGGGGCGACGGGCTGGAAAGTCGGCTGGTTGGTAGCCGATCCGGCAGTCGCGGCGGTGGTGGGCCGCGCGCACCAGTTCCTCACGTTCACCACGCCACCCATGCTGCAATGGGCAGTGGCAGAGGGGTTGGCAGACGACGCGCTGATCGACGGACAAGTGGCGGACTGGTCCGCATCGCGCACCGCTCTGCTGGGCGCGCTGGCCAGCGCCGGATTTGCCACCCTGCCCGGCTCGGCAACCTGGTTTTCCTGCATCGACCTTGGCCAAAGCGGCTTTGCGCTGGATGACCAGACTTTCGCCACCCGCGCCGTGGCCGAGGCCGGTGTGGCGACGATCCCGCTTTCGGCGCTATGGGAAGGACCTCCAGCCCCACGCCACATCGTGCGCCTGTGTCATTGCAAGCCGGTGGCGATGGTGGAGGAAGCCGTAGAACGCCTGGCGCGCTGGCGGGAAGGTTTGGGCTAGGCTTCCACCACCCCCAATTCAATCCAGCCGCGCCAGCCATTCCCCGATCATCGCGCGCCCCGCCTGCACCGCCCCGCCACCATGCGCGTCGTGCGCGTGGCGCAGCGAAGCTTCGGTGTGGCCGGCGTCTGCCACGTCCTGCGGGGACTGCTCGATCCAGGCATCGAAGCGCGGATCTTCGCCCATTTCTGCGTGGAACTGCAGCGCAAGCACATTCCTGCCACGGCGGAAGGCCTGATGGGCATAGATATGGCTGGAGGCCAGCAGTTCCGCGTTTGGCGGCAGGGTAAACGTGTCGCCGTGCCAGTGCAGCACCGGCACATGCGCGACATGGCGCAGCGGACTGTCGGCCACGTGCACCTGCACCGGGTGAAAGCCCACTTCCCGTGCGTGCCCGCGATAGACATCGGCGCCCAGCGCTGCCGCGATCATCTGCGCGCCAAAGCACACGCCCAGCGTCGGCCGGTCGGCTGCCAGGCGCAGCGCAAGGCGGCGCATCTGGCAGCGGATCCAGGGATGCTCGATCTGGTCGTAGATGCCCATCGGCCCGCCCATCATGATCAGCAGGTCGGGCTCACGCAGGTCAAGCGTCGGGAAAGCCGGATCGGACACGTCGATCCGGTCCACCGCATAACCGGCATCCTCGATCGGCTGGCGAAAGCCGGCCACTCCTTCGTAGGGTACGTGGCGGATGATCAGCGCAGATTTCATGGGGCCTTATCGTGAACAACCAATGGCAATCGGGCAAGTGCGGAACAAGAGCGCCACGGGCGCGGCGAAAATCAGAGGCCCAGCCGGCGGAAAAACTCTTCCGCCGTGCCGGGCCGTTCGCCATCCGGCCGCGCCGGCCCCAGCGTGCCCCAGGACGGGTGGGGCAGCGGAGCGTTGGCGCGGAGGGTTGCCGGACGGCGGGAAAGGGCGCGGGTTTGAAACCGGATCATCGTCGTATTCTCCTTTTTACGGGGCCGAACACGAACCTGGCCACATGGCCTCGCTTTCGTGCGCTTTAGCCGTTGGTAACGCGGAGCAAGCTGGCAGGATCAAAAGCCGCGACCGGAAACGTCCGATGGATTTTCTCTACTGATTCGATTGATATTGGTCATTCGAGAAAAGCTGCAGGTTGGGCAAGTTTTCCTTGTCACCGAATCAAGAAGGCCCGCCGCGCGCCGGTTTGGCGTGCGACGGGCCAGCCTTTCCTCCCCAGGAAAAGCGAAGTCTTGGGCGCTTCGATCAGCGCCCCATGGCGCTACCGAGGCGATGGTAGAGGTGCGAGAACTTGACCGATTCGGGCTTGTCCTCGATCGCCTTGAGGTAGTGCAGCACTGCCTCGCGGATCAGTTTGAAATCCTCGGTCGAAAGGACCGCACGGGCACGAGCAGGTTCAGCCATTGTCCTTCTCCTTGGCTTGGGTTCGCGCCTGGGCTCAGGCCGCGAACTGATTCATGGTGTTGTGCGCACCGCCGGCCTTGAGCGCGGCATCGAGGGCAAAGTATTCCTTGTGATCGTCGCCGATGTCCGACCCTGCCATGGCCTGGTGCTTGACGCAGGCGATGCCCTGGCGGATTTCCTGGCGCTGCACGCCCTTGACGTAACCGAGCATGCCTGCCTCGCCGAAGTATTCCTTGGCCAGGTTGTCGGTGCTGAGCGCGGCGGTGTGATAGGTCGGCAGCGTGATCAGGTGATGGAAGATGCCGGCCTCGCGCGCCGCATCACGCTGGAACGTGCGGATGCGCTCGTCGGCTTCTGCCGCCAGTGCGGTTTCGTCGTAATCAACGCTCATCAGCCGCGCGCGGTCATACTCGCCCATGTCCTTGCCTGCCGCGGCCCAGGCATCGTAGACCTGCTGGCGGAAATTGAGCGTCCAATTGAAGCTGGGCGAGTTGTTGTAGACCAGCTTGGCATTGGGGATCACTTCGCGGATGCGCGAAACCATCCCGCCGATCTGGCCGATGTGCGGCTTTTCGGTTTCGATCCACAGCAGGTCAGCCCCGTTCTGCAGGCTGTTGATGCAATCGAGCACGCAGCGATCCTCGCCGGTTCCACTGCGGAACTGGAAAAGGTTCGACGGCAGGCGCTTGGGCTTCATCAACTGGCCGTTGCGGGTGATCAGCACGTCGCCGTGGCCGATCGTGGCCGGATCGACCGGTTCGCAATCGAGGAAGCTGTTGTACTGGTCGCCGATGTCGCCGGCCTGGCGGGTGAAGGCGATCTGCTTGGTGAGGCCAGCGCCCAGCGAGTCTGTGCGCGCGACGATCACGCCCTGGTCCACGCCCAGTTCGAGGAACGCATAGCGCACGGCCCGGATCTTGGCGATGAAGTCTTCGTGCGGAACGGTGACCTTGCCGTCCTGGTGGCCGCACTGCTTTTCATCGGAAACCTGGTTTTCGATCTGGATGCAGCAGGCGCCTGCCTCGATGAACTTCTTGGCGAGGAGATAGGTCGCCTCGGCATTGCCGAACCCGGCGTCGATGTCGGCCACGATGGGCACGATGTGCGTTTCGTGGTTCTCGATCTCGTGCTGGATCTTGGTAGCCTTGACTTCATCGCCGGCTTCGCGCGCGGCGTCCAGATCGCGGAACAGCTGGTTCAACTCGCGCGCATCGGCCTGGCGCAGGAAGGTGTAAAGCTCTTCGATCAGCGCCGGAACGCTGGTCTTTTCGTGCATCGACTGGTCGGGCAGCGGTCCGAATTCGCTGCGCAGCGCGGCAACCATCCAGCCCGACAGGTAGAGGTAGCGGCCCTTGGTGGTGCCAAAGTGCTTCTTGATGGAAATCATCTTCTGCTGGCCGATGAAGCCGTGCCAGCAACCCAGCGACTGGGTGTAGTTGGCCGGATCGGCATCATAGGCAGCCATGTCGCGGCGCATGATGTCGGCCGTGTAGCGCGCGATGTCCAGGCCGGTGCGGAAGCGGTTCTGGAGGCGCATGCGCGCCACCGATTCGGCCATGATGCCATCCCAGTGGGTGTTCGGCGTAATCGTGCGATCGGCCTCGATGATGGACTGCTGGTACGTCATGGCATGTGCCCCTTCCGAGTAAGCGATATGACTTCGTTGAAGACGGGCTATCGCGTCATGACACCGTGCGGAATGGACATCGGGGTCATGTTGTCAAACTTTACAGGTTATGGTTGTAAAGTTGTACAGGCATGACAGGATGGAATCATGACCCGCACATCCACCCCTTCCCGCCCGCTCTATCTGGGCCCGCGCATCAAGCGCCTGCGCCGCGAACTGGGGCTGACCCAACAGGCCATGGCCGAGGACCTCGCCGTCTCGCCCAGCTACATCGCGCTGATCGAGCGCAACCAGCGGCCGCTGACGGCTGACCTGCTGCTGCGCCTGGCCGCCACCTATCGGCTCGACATGGCCGACCTTGCCGCGCAAGACCGCGACGACCATGCCCGCCGCCTGGGCGAAGCCCTGCGCGATCCGCTGTTTGCCGAAATCGACCTGCCCGCGCTGGAAGTTTCGGACCTGGCCACCAGTTTTCCCGGCATGACCGAAGCGCTGTTGCGGCTGCACGGCGCCTATGGCCGTGCCAACCAGGCCCTGGCCGAAGGGCGCGAGGCCAGTGCAACGACGCCGGCGGCCGATCCGATGGGCGAAGCGCGTCGTTTCCTGGCCGCGCGCCAGCACTGGTTCGCCGCGCTGGAAACGCGGGCCGATGCGCTCGCGGCCGAGATCGAAAGCGCGGGCAGTGCCAGCGACTGGCTGCGCCGCAACGGCGTGCGCGTGCGCGCCATGCCCGCCAGCGTGATGATGGGCGCGCTGGCCCGCTATGACCGGCATAACGAGCAACTGTTGCTCGACGAATGCCTGGGGCCACAGCGGCGCGCCTGGCAGATCGGGCTGCACATTGCCTATACCAGCCTGCGCCCGGATATTGCCGCGATCGTGCGCGGCGAAAGCTTTGCCAGCGCCACGGCAGCGCAACTGGTGCGGCGCGCGCTGGCCGAACTGGGGGCAGCGGCGCTGCTCATGCCCTATGATCGCTTTGCCCGTGCCGCGCAGGCGCTGGGGCATGACCCGCAGGCCTTGGCAGACCTCTTCGGCGTGGAAATGGCGCAGGCCGGCCTGCGCCTCGCCACGCTGAACAAGCCGGGCCAGGAAGGCGTGCCGTTCTTCCTGGTGGAACTAGACAGCGCCGGCAACGTCGTGCGGCGCATGGATGGCGCAGGCTTTCCCTTTGCCGCACAAGGTGGGGGCTGTCCCTTGTGGAGCGTGCACCAGGCGTTTGCCCGGCCCGGCGAATGGCACGCGCAATGGCTGGAAATGCCGCATGGCGAGCGGTTCTTCTCGATGGCCTGTACCGTGGATATTCCTACCGGCCCGGCCCAGCCGCCGGTGCGCCGCGCCTTGGCGCTGGTCTGCCCGGCAGCCCAGGCACCGCGCGTGGCAGCAGCGCGCGGCGGCGATCCGCAGGCAGTGGCCGCCACGCCGATCGGGGTAAGCTGCCGGCTGTGCCAGCGGGCCGAATGCCCGGCCCGCGCCCAGCCGCCGCTGGGGCGCGAAATCCTGCCCGACGACTATCGCCGCGCCAACGTTCCGTTCGTGTTCAGCGAAAGCTGAAGCGCCAAGCAAAAAGGGCGGCGGGTTTCCCCACCGCCCCCTTCGTGTTCAGGCGCTTGCGCGATCAGAAGTTGATCGTGGCGTCGAGACCATAGGTGCGCGGAGCGTTGAAGTTGCCGTAGTCGCCCAGCACGCCCTTGATGCTGCCGGTCGTACCGACCGCAAAGGCGGGCAGCGAGTTCGACGGATCGCGGCGATAGACATAGGCGGTGTTGAGCAGGTTGCGGCCCCACAGGCCAACGGTCAGCTTCTGGCCGGTGCTCGAGACCGGGATGTCGGCCAGGGCAAGGCGGCCGTTGAACACCACCGAGGCGTCGTTCTTGGTGGCATACTGGTCGAAGGTCTGCGTGGCCTGCGAATAGTTGCCATCGAGGTGCAGGCGCACTTCAGTGCCGTTGGTGCCGATCGGGCGGGCATAGTCGATCGAGCCCGAGGCCGCGTTGCGCGGCGTGAACACCACATAGACGTTCTGGGTGATACCGGTGAACGGGTTCGTCACCTGCGGCAGCTTGGTGTAGGTGTAGGCATAGGACGCGTTCAGCGTCAGCCCGTCGATCGGCTTGACCGTCAGGTCGGCCTCGACCCCACGGATCTTGGTGACGCCGGGGACGTTGACCGTTTCCAGCACGTTCACGTTGGACGCGCCCGAAACGTAGATGGCGTTGAAGTCCACCTGGCTGTTCTTGCGGTCCATGATGTAGCCGGCGATGTTGAACCGGGCGCGGTGATCCCAGAAGTCGCTCTTGAGGCCGATTTCATAGGACTTCACGTTTTCCGGATCGAAGCCGCGGTACGTGGGCGAACGCGAGGATGCACCGCCGGCGCGATAGCCGGTGGCATACTTGGCATAGACATGGAGATCGTCGTTCACGTCGTAGGCGAGAGTCGCCATCGGGTTGAACTTGTTCCAGGTCTTGTCCAGCGTATTGCCGTTTGGCGCGTTGCGGAACGTGACCAGCGTGCCGGTCTTTTCGTCGTGCGTGTAACGGCCGCCAACGGTGAAGTGGATGGCGTCGGTCGGGTTGATCGTCGCCTGGGCATAACCGGCCAGGCTCTTGGAATTGGCCACCGAAGCACGGTCGATCGACGCAAATGGATTTTGCAGCGCGCCGGTGTTGATGGTGTAGCCCGTGCCGTCGGCATTCCAGATGTTGGAGTTGGGCGTGGCGGCGTTGTCGGAAACATGTTCGTTGAAATAGAACACGCCGGCAACGTAATCGACGATGCCCACGGTGCCGACAGCCTGAATTTCCTGGCTGAACTGGTGCTGCCACAGATTGGCCAGCGAATAACGGCTGAACGGCGCATTGGGAGCATAGACGGGCACGCGGTGCGCGCCGCCGGAGTTATCCCACTGCTCGCTGGTCACGCCGCGCCATGCGGTGATCGAGCGCAGTTCGAGTTCGGGCGAAACCTTCCACTTGAGCGTGTTGGTAAAGCCGTGGGTGCGGTCGATGCTGGGCTGCTGCGGCACGCCGATATCGGCAACCTTCATGCGCGTCTTGCCGTTGACCACGACGATGCCGGGCGGCATGGTGAGCGGGCCCGTAAGGTTCGTGAACCCGGTCCCCGGCGCCACGCACTTGCTGTTGGCGGCAACCGAGCCAACCTGGCAATTGTTGGGATTGACGTTCAGCAGCTGGCTGTAGAACGGCGAGTTGCTGTCCCAGCCATTGTCATAGCTGAAATCGTCGGTGATGTCGCTCGTCGGCTTCCAGCGCACGGCCACGCGGCCGCCGCGACGATCGAAGTAGTTCCAGCCGGTCTGGCCCGCGAGCGGGTTCTTGACCGTGGCGCCCTGGTACTGGGCTACGCCATCGAGCTTGACCGAGAAGTTATGGTATTCGGGCAGGTCGAGGTGGATTTCGCCGTTGTACGAACCATAGTTGCCAAAGCCGCCGCTGACGCGACCGCCGAACTGGCCCGAGGGCGCCTTGGAGACCAGGCTGAGCGCGCCGCCTTCGGTGTTGCGGCCGAACAGGGTGCCCTGCGGCCCCTTGAGCACTTCGACGCGCTCCATGTCGAACAGTGCAGCGTTCAGGCCGTGCTGGCGGCCCATGTAGACGCCATCAATATACACGCCCACGCCCTGTTCGCGGGCCGGTTGGTTGGCGTCGAGCGGCACGATGCCGCGGATGCCGATGGTGAGCGCGGTCTGGCGCGCTTCGAACGTGGCAACGCGCAGGCTGGGCACCGCGCCGTCGGCCAGGTCGAGCAGGCTCTGGACGTGGCGGTCCTTGATCGTTTCGGCCGAGACGACGTTGATCGAGATCGGGGTCTTCTGGAGGTTGGTTTCGCGCTTCGTGGCGGTCACCACGATTTCGGTCAGACCCTTTTCGCCCGAAGAAGCTTCGCTGTCGGGCGCTTGCGCCGCAGCGTCGGCAGCCGGGGCCGTTTCGGCCGCGAAAGCCGGCATGGCGATCAGCGCAAACGCGCCCGCCCCGGCCAGCAGGCCGGCACGAACAGAATTCTTCAACATCGGATTTTCCTCACTGGTGAGGCTCAAGCGCCCCTTCGGCCCTCCCCCTAGGTGCGCATGGCTGCACTTTTGTGACGCGAAGATGTCACGCACTGTCATATTTGACGGAAGCCTGACATCGGGCGCGATTTTTTTGGCAGATTGCAGCGGGTTTTTGCGATTTGCGACGAACCCCATCACGAAAAAAAACGCCCCGCTTCGGCTATCCGAAGCGGGGCGCTGACAGACGAATCGCGCGGCACCAAGCCGCGCGAGGCCAGGTTCAGAATCCGGCCTTGAGCGTCACGAAGACCTGGCGCGGCGCGCCGGCCAGCAAGGTCTGGTTGTCGCCCGAGAAACCGAAGCCATTCGATCCGATCGTGGCGACATAGCGCTTGTCGAACAGGTTGGTGCCGTTGACCTGAATTTCGAGCGGCACGCGCTGCCCCACGTCGAGGCGATAGCCAATCGCGGCATCGACCAGCGCGCGGCCGGGCACCGACTGGTCGTTGAGATAGGTGAAATAGCGCTTGGACATGTAGTTGACCGCCACGCGCCCGAACAGCGTGCTGCTGTCATACGACAGTTCGCCGCGCGCGAGGTGCTTGGGCGCGTCGACCACGGTCTTGCCGGCGGTTTCCTTGACCGTCTGCACGCCCGCCACCTTATAGGTAACGTCGTCGCGATAGGTGGAATTGTTGTAGCTGTACGAAGCAAACAGGGCAAAACCATAGCCAAGCTTGTAGTTCGCCACGGCTTCCAGACCGTAGGAGCGCACGTTGCCCACGTTCTGCACCGCGTTGGCTGCGCCCACGATCCCCACCGAGGTGGGAATGGTCAGCAGGCGGTTGCGGAAGTTGACCAGGTAGCCGCCCAGCACCGCGTTGAACGGTCCTTGGTTCACGCGCAGGCCGCCTTCATAAGTGTCGGACTGCTCGGGCTTGAGGCCGTTGGCCGCAATGGTGTCGAAACCGCCCTGGGTGGCGGAGAATGGGCTGGACGTGGCATCGGCCGTGAACGCACGGGTTACCTGGGTGAACCCGGCAAACACTTCGGCGCCGCCACCCAGCTTGTAGGTGAGCCCGGCGTGCGGCTGGAACCAGTCGCGTGCGCGCAGCTTGCCCACGGCGTGGCCGCCCGGTGTCGCCTGGAAGCGCGATTCAGCGTCATTCTCGACGTTGAAACCCTTCCAGCCCAGGTTGAGCTTGAGTGCGCCAAGATCGATATCGTCCATGACGTAGTACTGATACGTCTTGGTGTTGTAGGCCATGTTCCACTGCGTGGCGAACGGGCCGGTCAGGAAGTGGTGGAAGTCGATGCCCGGCGTGGTGCGGCTGGTCAGGCCATAGAACCGACGTGCCTGGGTGAAATCGTTGTTCTCGGCCCAGCCACCCACGGTGATCTTGTTGCTGCCCGCGTCGTACGTCAGATTGCCGAACACGCCTTCGCGCTTGATGTCGTATTCGGTGGTGCGCACCGACATCGGCACGCCGCTGGGGCTGGCGAGATAGGGCGTGCCCCACAGGCCCTGACCACGGTTGTGGTGGTAATAGGTCTTGAGCGTGAACGAGAGCCTGTCGCTGAGCGGACCGCTGGCGCCGAACGCATAGACCCAGTCACGACGCAGGCCTGCCGCATCATAATAGGCATCGTCCGCATTGATCATGTTGTCGGGATAGACCGTTCCGGCCGCCGGGTTGGTCGGCGTGACACCGGTATAGCCGGTGTTGGCGCCGACATCGGCGGCCAGGACGGCCTTGGCATACTGGTGCGGGCCGAAGTTGTCCCAGTCATAGCCGTGGCGCGCGATCAGGGCGAGCGACAAGTCCTGGTAGTCCTGCTCGACGCGGTCGGAATAGCTGTACCAGCCTTCCAGGTTGACGCTGCCTGCCGGGGCGATGAACTTGACGTTGGTCATCAGCGTGCGCTGCTGCCCGTCGCCCTTCCACTTGTTGCCGTTCTGGTATTGCAGCGAGGCAAAGCCGCGCACGCCATCGGGCGTACCGACGGCCACGCGGCCAAATCCGCGCCAGGTCTTTTCCGAGCCATACGAACCGTTGGCATCGATCGCGATATGGTGATCCTGCAGCAGCGCAGCGGGATCGATCGAAGAAAATTCGAGCGTGCCGCCCAGGTTGCTGGTCGACTGCGTGTTGATCGCGCCCGAACCCTGGCTGACGGTGGTGACACCGATGTTTTCCGGGCTGATCGCGCGGCTGACATGCAGGCCGTTCATGTTGCCATAGCTCATGTTGCCGAGCGGAATGCCGTCGAGCGTGAAGCCGAGCTGGTTCTGGTTGAAGCCGCGAATGGTTACGCGGGTGGACCATTCATAGTTGCCGAATGCGTCGGCCGACTGGAAGTTCACGCTGGGCAGCTTTTCGATCGCCTTCAGCGGGCTGGTGCCCGACGGCAGGATCGCGAGGTCGGCAGCGCTGATGGTCTGGGTCTGGCGAGTCTGGCCGGTGCCGAGCACGATGATCGCCGGGCCACTTTCGGGTGATGCCGCATCGGGCGCGGCATCCGGCGCCTGCGGGGCTTCGGAAGCGGCGAGTGCGGGATGGGCAAGCAGCACGGCACAGCCGGCAAGCAGGGCAGAAACGCGACGCATGGATATCCCTCATGGCTATTGCCCCCGTGCAAAAGGGGGACGGTGCGAGGGGCCGCCTAACTGTGATCGGTGTCAGATTGATGCCGGTTCCATGACAGAACGGCGGCAACGGCAGGATTTTGCCGTCACAGTTTGTCATCCCGGCAGGCAGACCATCCCGGCCCGCAGCCGTCCAGCAGCCGTTGTACCAGCCAACTGCGCGCCGGGCCGGCCGGGCTGTCGCGCCGCCATTGCGCATAGATGGGATAGGCGATGCTCGAAGCCTCGGGCATGGGCAGGAGCACCAGCCGGCCACTGGCCAGGTCGTCGGCCACGACATGGCGTGGCATGTTGCCCCAGCCGATGCTCTGGCGCAGCAGCGCGTGCTTGGCGCCCAGATCGCCCAGCCGCCAGGTGCGCGCCGCCAGGACCGAAAAATCACGCCCCTGCGTCAGCCTGGAACGGTCGGTCAGCACCAGTTGCAGGTGCTGGCGGCCAAGCCCCGGCGCCACCCGATCCATTTGCGCAAGCGGGTGGCCGGGCGCTGCCACGGGAACCAGTTCGAGCGAACCGATCGTGGTGTGATCGAGCGCGGCATCTTCCACCAGGACCGCGCCGGTGATGGCAAGATCGGCCTGCTCGTCGAGCAATTGCGCGGCCACCGCGCCCAGCGCCTCTACATGCAGGCGCAAGTCCACCGTGGGGAACGCCTGAACGAAATCCTGCAGCAGGTGCACCAGCGCTTCGGTCGGGAACATGACGTCGACCACAAGAGTGAGTTCGGCCTCCAGCCCCTGGTTGTGCCCGCGCACCTGCGCCATCAAGGCGTCGATATCGTCGGCAACGGCGCGGGCGCTGGCCAGCACGGCGCGCCCTGCCTCGGTCAACTTGGGCTTGCGCGAGCCTTCGCGGTCGAACAACCCCACGCCCAACTGCGCTTCCAGGTTGGCGACGCCATAGCTGATGACCGAGATCGCCCGGCCCAATCGCCGCGCGGCACCGTTGAACGTTCCTTCGTCCACCACCGCCAGAAAGATGCGCAGTTGGTCGATGCTGGGTTGGCCCACATCCATTCGGCAATCCTTGACCTTCAACGAAACTGAACATTCTTATCAGAAATATTGGGATTTCCGGAAAGGAGAAAAAGCGCCAGAGCAGCGTTGCACGTAGTTCCCAGCCTGAGGAAACGATCCCATGACAACCCGTACCGCCGATCCCCGCGTCCTGCCCCTGATCGTGGACCGCTGGTCCCCCCGCGCTTTCGACGGCACAGCCTTGCCGGCACAGGATCTGGCGGTGATCTTCGAGGCGGCAGGCCTTGCCCCGTCGGCATTCAATTACCAGCCCTGGCGTTTTCTCTATGCGGTGCCTGGCGACGACAACTGGGCCGCCTTCCTCGATATCCTGGTCCCTTTCAACCAGAGCTGGGCCAAGGATGCGGGCGCGCTGGTGTTCATCGTGTCGGACGAAGCGATGCGAAAGGACGATGGCACCGCCAACCCCAATCACAGCCACAGCTTCGATGCGGGCGCCGCCTGGGCGACACTCGCGCTTCAGGCAACCTCGATGGGCTATCACACCCATGGCATGACCGGCATCGATTTTGCCAAGGCGCGCGATGTGCTGGGCGTGCCCGAAGGCTGGCGGGTGGAAGCGGCCGTGGCCATCGGCCGGCAGGACAGCCCGGAGAAACTGCCCGATTCCCTGCGCGAACGCGAAGTGCCAAGCACCCGCAAACCGGTAGGAGAAGTGGCGGTCGCCGGGCGTTTCGCCAACCTGCCCGGCTAATGCGCCAAGGCGAAACGGTTCCCAAAGCGTTTAACGGTCAGTGGGATGTGAAGCACATTTCATCGCATTGGCCAACCTTGGCCCTTGGCACTTGCAGGAACCGTCGCCAATTTGAGACCCATAGCAAAAACGCATTAATCTGCTTCGGGGTCTCGCAATCATGATTTTTGGCAGGCGCCAGTTCCTTGGCGCGATTGCCGGATCGGCGGCCTCGGCGCTGTTCCCGCGCACGGCGGCAGAAGCGATTGCGCCTGTCCAGGGTTTCGATGGTGCTTGGACACCCAGCCTTGGCCAGGGCGCTGTAACGCTTCCCGCTCCCATGCCCGACAGCCCGACGCTGCTGACCCGCGCACTTGGCGCATTGCGCATGCATGGCAATCGGGTTGCCGCGCGCGATATCATCGGCATCGTGGATTTCTCCGCGCCTTCGCGGGAAGCTCGCATGCAACTGGTCGACGTGGCCAGCGGCCGCGTGTTGTCATCGCATCTCGTCGCCCATGGCCGCGGCTCCGATCCCGCCAACAAGGGATGGGTGGAGCGGCTGTCCAACGCCTATGGCTCGGAAGCCTCGTGCAGCGGCAGCTTCCTGACCGGCGACACCTATTATGGCCGCCACGGTCGCTCGCGCCGCCTGATCGGGCTGGACCCGGAAAACAGCCTGGCGCAAACGCGGGGCATCGTGATCCACGCCGCCAGCTATGTCGGCCCTGACATCGTCAGCATGCAGGGACGTGTCGGCCGCAGCCAAGGCTGCTTTGCCGTGTCCAATTCCGACATCGACCAAGTACTGGGCCTGCTTGGCCCCGGCCGCCTGCTTTACGCAGCGCGCTAGGCGGTGAAATCGGGGGTTGGCAGGGCCAAAAGCGCTCGCCAACCCGCGATCCGCAACCCACTTTAACCATCCATCGCCGCCTCTGTTCCCGCATGCGCCCAAAAGGGTTTTTGCGCCCGATATTGCTTGCCTTGCACATCCATGTGTGATCCCGACGGAAATATCTCCCGTGGGTTTCCAGCACTTGTCGTAAAGTGTCGCAGGGCGCTGCCGTGGCGCCGATCGCACCGATCATCGCGCCAAACTGTGCTAGGCCGCCCCCGAATCACAGAAGTCGGTGAAAGAATGCTGTACAGTCCCCCGGTTGTTTCCACTCTCCGGCGCAAAGCCCCTCGCCATGCCCGCATCGGGGCCACGGCGCCCCTGGCACTGGCTACGCTGTTGGCGGGGGCAATGGGGTTGGCTGGCTGCGGCAAGGGGCAGGAAGGCCCGCCGCAGCAGGACGCCATGGTCGGCTATATCGTCGCCAAGCCCACGGCCGTGCCGGTGAGCACCGAATTGTCGGGCCGCACGGTGGCCAGCCAGATCGCCGAAGTGCGCCCGCAGGTGACCGGCATCATCGTCGACCGGCTGTTCACCGAAGGCAGCATGGTCCACGCCGGGCAACCGCTCTACCAGATCGATCCGCGCAGCTATGCCGCCAATGCCACCCAGGCGGCCGGAAACCTTGCCGCCACGCAGGCAACGGTGGAGACGCTGCGCCTCAAGGCCGAACGCTACAAGGCATTGGCCGACCAGGGTGGCATCTCGCGCCAGGATGCGGCCGATGCGTTGGCAAGCTACAACCAGGCACGCGGCCAGGTGCTGGCCAATCGGGGCGCACTCCAGGTGGCCCGCGTAAGCCTTGGCTTTACCCGTATTCTCGCCCCGATCAGCGGGCGCATCGGCGTTTCGAGCGTGACCAAGGGCGCGCTTGTCACCTCCAGCCAGACCGACGCCCTGGCCAAGATCCAGAAGCTCGATCCCATGTGGGTCAACATCCAGCAATCGAGCAACGATTACATGGCGCTGCGCCGGGCGTTGCAATCGGGCAAGCTGGCTGCCGACGGTTCTGCCGCAGTGAAGGTGATTCTGGCCGATGGCACGGAATGGCCGGTGGAAGGCCGTCTCAATTTTGCCGACGTGGACGTGAACAGCGAAACCGGCACCGTGATCCTGCGCGTGACCGTGCCCAATCCCCGTGGCGACCTGTTGCCCGGCCTGTTCGTAAGGGCGCGGCTGATCCAGGGTGTGGTGCCCAATGGCATCCTCGTTCCGCAGGCCGCTGTCAGCCGCACGCCGCGCGGCACGGCCACGGTGCTGGTCGTCAACGCCAAGGGTGAGGCCGAAACGCGCGACATCACGGCCGACACGCCGGTGGGCAGCGACTGGCTGGTGACAAGCGGGCTGAAACCGGGTGACAAGGTCATCACCGAAGGCCTGATCAAGGCCAAGCCGGGCGCCAAGGTGAAAGCCAGCCCGGCCGGCAGCGCGCCGCCGGCAGCAGCAGCGGGGGCGAAGTAACGCCCCATGCTGTCGCGCTTCTTTGCCAACCGCCCGATTTTTGCCTGGGTCATCGCGATCGTCGTGATGGCTGCGGGTGCCTTTGCCATCACCACCATGGGGATGGAGCAATACCCCGATATCGCCCCGCCAACCGTATCGATCAGCGCCACCTACAACGGCGCGGATGCCTCGGCCGTGGAAAACAGCGTCACCCAGGTGCTTGAGCAGCAGCTCAAGGGCATCGATGGCATGCTCTATTTCACGTCGACCAGTTCGAACGGTTCGGCGAATATCACCGCCACGTTCGAAAAGGGCACAAATCCCGATACCGCGCAGGTTCAGGTTCAGAACGCCATTTCGCGTGCCACCAGCCGCCTGCCGACCGTGGTGCAGCAGCAGGGCGTTTCGGTGACCAAGGCGCAGAACGACCAGCTTCTGGTCCTTGCGCTCTACGATACGACCGGCCGCAGCACCAATGCCGACATTGCCGATTACCTGACCACGCATATCCAGGATCCGCTTTCGCGCGTCGAAGGCGTGGGCTCGGCCGATGTCTATGGCTCGTCCTATGCCATGCGCATCTGGCTCGATCCCGCCAAGCTGGCGGCAGTCAATCTGATGCCGGCAGACGTGAACAGCGCGATCACCGCCCAGAACACGCAAGTTGCCGCCGGCGAAGTGGGCGCCCTGCCCGCGCCGCAGGGTCAGCGGCTCGATGCCACCGTGACCGCGCGCTCGCGCCTGCAGACGGTGGATGATTTCAAGAAGATCATCCTCAAGACCAATCCAGACGGCGGCGAAGTGCGCCTGTCCGATGTCGCCCGCGTGGAAATGGGCCAGGAAAGCTATTCCTCGATCAACACGCTCAACGGCGCCGCCGCCACCGGCATGGCCGTCAGCCTGGCGTCGGGCGCCAATGCCATGAAGACGGCCGCACTGGTCAAGGCCAAGGTTGCCGAACTCGCCAAGGACATGCCCGAAGGGTACCAGGTTTCGTATCCGCGCGATTCCAGCACTTTCGTGAAGATCTCGATCGAGGAAGTGGTCAAGGCCCTGTTCGAGGCCATTGCCCTGGTCGTGGTGGTGATGTTCCTGTTCCTGCAGAACTGGCGTGCCACGCTGATCCCGGCCATCGCCGTGCCCGTGGTTCTGCTCGGCACCTTCGGCATCCTGTCGCTCGTGGGCTATACGATCAATACCCTGACCATGTTCGGCCTGGTGCTGGCGATCGGCCTGCTGGTGGACGATGCCATCGTCGTGGTGGAGAACGTCGAACGCGTGATGCACGAGGAGCACCTCTCGCCGCTCGATGCCACGGTCAAATCGATGGAGGAAATCACCTCCGCCCTGATCGGCATCACGCTGGTCCTCACTGCCGTGTTCATTCCCATGGCCTTTTTCGGCGGATCGACCGGCGCGATCTATCGCCAGTTCTCGATCACCATCGTTTCGGCGATGGGCCTGTCGGTGATGGTCGCGCTGGTCCTGACCCCGGCCCTGTGCGCCACGCTGCTCAAGCGCGAGGAGAAGCCCAAGGGACGTTTCTTCACCGGCTTCAATCGCCGGTATGATCGCCTGCAGGACGGCTATCAGAATCGCCTTGGCGGGATCGTCGGCCGTCCCCTGCCCTGGATGCTGGCCTTCGTGGCGATCATCGCGGCCATGGTTTTCCTCTATACCCGCCTGCCCACCAGCTTCCTGCCCGATGAGGACCAGGGGCAGCTGATGCTGAGCTACACCCTGCCGGTCGGCTCCACGATGGAGCAGACCCAGGCCCTGGCCAAGGAAACGCAGGACCTGATCAAGCAGACCGAGGGCAACAATATCCGCGCCGTGTTCATCATCGCCGGGCGGGGCCAGGGCGGTTCGGGCCAGAACACCGGCCTGGGCTTTGTCCTGCTCAAGAACTGGGACGAGCGGCCCGGCAGCGATGCCAGTGCCGCAGCGATCGGCGCGCGCCTCAACAAGCTTTTTGCCATGAAGCTTGGCAGCAAGGCGCAGATCTTTGCGCTGTCGCCCCCCGCGATTCGCGGCCTGGGCAATTCCGGCGGGTTCGACATGTACCTTCAGGATGCCGGTGGCCAGGGCCGCTCCGCCCTCACCGCTGCGCGCAAGCAGCTGGTCGACGATGCCAACGCCAGCGGCCGCATCGCCCAGGCCCGCCTTCAGGGCCTGGAAGATACCCCGCAGCTCAAGGTCACACTCAACGACGAAGCGATCACGGCCTTCCAGATTGCGCCTACAGACGTGAATTCCACCCTGTCGACGGCCTGGGGTGGCACGTATGTGAACGACTTCGTCGATCGCGGCCGCGTCAAGCGCGTGTTCGTGCAAGGGGACGCGCCCTATCGCAGCAAGCCGCAGGACCTGGGCCAGTGGTACGTGCGCGGATCGGGTGGCCAAATGGCGCCGTTTGCTGCCTTTGCGCAGACCGACTGGACCGTGGGCGCCCCGGTGCTGCCCCGCTTCAACGGCATTGCCGCGCAGGAAGTGGTGGGCAATCCGGCGCCGGGCGTCAGTTCGGGCCAGGCAATGCAGGCGGTGGAAGACATGGCCGGCAAGATCAACGGCGGCTACAACGTTGCCTGGGCAGGCCTGTCGTATCAGGAACGCTCGGCCAGCAGCCAGACCGGCCTGCTCTATGGCGCGTCGATCTTCTTCATCTTCCTGTGCCTGGCCGCGCTCTATGAAAGCTGGTCGGTGCCGGTTTCGGTGCTGCTGGTGATCCCGCTGGGCGTGATCGGTGCCGTGCTCGCCGTGACGCTGCGCGGCTACAACAACGACATCTATTTCCAGGTCGCCCTGCTGACCACCATCGGGCTTTCGGCCAAGAACGCGATCCTGATCGTGGAATTTGCCGAAGCGGCGCTGCATCGCGGGCTATCGCCGTTCGATGCCGCGATCGAGGCGGCGCGGCTGCGCTTCCGCCCGATCATCATGACCTCGGTGGCATTCATCGCCGGCGTCATTCCCCTGGTTCTGGCCAGCGGCGCGGGCGCCAATGGCCGCCGTGCCATCGGCACCGGCGTGATGGGTGGCATGCTATCGGCCACGCTGCTGGCTATCTTCCTCGTGCCGCTGTTCTTCGTGCTGGTGAAGCGCGTGTTCCGTCACAAGCACGAGCCGGCCACTGCCAATCCTGCCACGGAGACGCCGGCATGAGCGCCAAGATCATGAAAGCCTGCCGCCTGGCGCTTGCCGGATCGGCGCTGCTGGCGCTGACCGCCTGCAACCTGGCGCCCACATATGTGCGCCCGGACCTGCCCGTGGCACAAAGCCTGCCACAGGGCGCCACCTATCCCACCCTGGCCGATGGCGCCACGGGTGTGGACGGGATCGGCTGGCAGGCTTTCTTCACCGACCAGCAGTTGAAGGACACGATCGCGCTGGCGCTGGCCAGCAACCGCGACTTGCGCAGTGCCGTGGCCGCCGTGGCCCAGGCGCGCGCACTCTATCGCGTCGATCGCGCCGCCCTCGTGCCCACGGTCACGGCCGGGCCCAGCGCATCGGCCCAGCGCGCGCGGGGTGTCACCACCGAAACCTATCAGCTGAGCGGCGGGGTATCGGCTTTCGAGATCGACCTGTTCGGCCGGCTGCGCAACACCAGCAAGGCCGCGTTCGAGACCTATCTGGCCAGTGACGAGGGCCGCAAGGCCACGCAGATCAGCGTGATATCGGAAACCGCCACGGCATGGCTGACGCTGGCGGCCGATCGCGATGCGCTGGCCGTGGCCCAGGCCACGCTGGGCTCTCGCGCAAAGACGCTCAAGCTTACCCAGACGCTGGAAAGCAACGGCGTGGGCACCAAGCTCGCCGTGGCGCAGGCGCAGACCGCCTATGACACGGCCAAGGCCGATGTGGCAGACTACACCACGTTCGTGGCGCAAGACCGTAACGCGCTGGAACTGCTGGCCGGCGCGCCGGTGCCCGATGCGCTCTTGCCCACAACGCTTGGCGAAGGGCGGCAGATGCTGGCCAGCCTTCCCGTCGGCCTCTCCTCCGATGTCTTGCTGCGCCGGCCCGACGTGTTGGAGGCAGAGCATATGCTCAAGGCCGCCAATGCCCGCATCGGCGCGGCGCGCGCGGCGTTTTTCCCGTCGATCTCGCTCACCGGCCTGTTGGGCCTGGCGAGCACGAGCCTGTCGGGCCTGTTCAACGGCGGAACCTTTGCCTGGACCGCCAGCGGCAGCGCCACCCAAACGCTGTTCGACGGCGGCGTGAATGCGGGAAACCTCGCTTATGCGCGCGCCAGCCGCGATGCCACCGTGGCATCCTATGAAAAGGCCATCCAGACCGCTTTTCGCGAAGTGGCCGATGCGCTGGCCCGCCGTGGCACCATCGACGACAAGGTGGCAGCGCAGGAAAGCTATGCCGCCAACGCCGAAAAGGCCGCGCAGATCACGCTGGCGCGCTACCAGAACGGCATAGACACGTTCCTTGAACCACTCGATGCCGAACGCACCGCCTATGCCGCGCGACAGGCACTGGTCTCGGCGCGATTGGCGCGCGCCACGAATATGGTCACGCTTTACGAGGTGCTGGGCGGCGGATTGACGCCGTAACGGTCAAACTCGGTCCGGAACGGCTGCGTTCTGGCTGCATCGGTTCTTGCCGCACTGCGGCGGGATGAAGACACTAAGGGCATCGGAGCAAGGCCATGGCGGCCGCTTCGGTGACCCGATGTTGTCCCCGCCAAGGATCCTGCACCGACGATGCCGCCCGGTTCTGCTGCGCCCCCGCCCTCGCCCATGTCGGCCGCTTCGCCTGCACCGCTGAAAGTGGCGCTGCTCAACGTGAAGTATAGCCCAAACCTGGGCGATGGACTGCTGGCGGAGTGCCTGGAGCGCGAACTGTCGCAGGCGCTGGGCGGAGCGAACGTCTTTTCGATCGACATCGCCGGCCGGCAGGGCTGGAGCGCGGGCGCGGCGCGGCGGCGCCATGCCATGGCCGTGCTGGAAGCCGTTCCGCCTGCCCTTCGCCGTATTGTGGCGGGCACCGCATTGACCCTCTTGAGCCGCTTTGCCTTGCGTCGGCACTTGCACGGGCAACTGGTGGGCTGCGATGCGGCCGTGATCGGTGGCGGCAACCTGTTGACCGATGCCGATCTCAATTTCCCGATCAAGCTGGCCGGCGCGGCCGCCGAAGCGGCAAGGCGGGGCCTGCCGCTCGCGGTCCATGCCGTTGGCGCCAGCAACAACTGGTCCACTCGGGGACGGGCGCTATTTGCCCGCGCGCTTGCCGCCCGCCCGCTGTTCCATGCCGCCGTGCGCGATGAACGCAGCCAGCGGGCGTGGGCCGCGCAGCTTGGCGCAGCCGGGGCATCGCCTGCCGATGTGGTGGGCGATCCCGGTTTGCTGGCCAGCTTGCATTACCCGCGCGCGCGGGCCGCGCGGCCGGGCGATGGGCTGCGCCGCGTGGGGCTGTGCATCACGGCACCGCTCGCGCTGCGCTATCATGTCGGGCAGCATCATCGCAGCCATGCGGCGCCATCCGATGGCCTGCTGCGCGACGATGCCTTGATCCAATGGTATGGCGCGCTCGCCGAGGCCCTTGCGCAACAGGGCCTGCACGTGATCCTGTTCACCAACGGCAGCCCCGAAGACGGCGCCTGTCTGGCGCGCCACGCCCCACGCTGGACCGTTGAGCGTGCCGCTGCCGATTGGCGCGGGGGCGTTGCCCGTCATGGCCAGGGCCGCGTGACGATGGCTGCTCCATTTGCCGCGCCGGCCGATCTGGCCAAGTTCGTGTCCGGCTGCGATTTGGTGATCGCCCACCGCATGCACGCCTGCATCGCCGCCCATTCGTTTGCCGTGCCCACCATCGGGCTGACCTGGGACGAGAAGCTGGAGAGCTTTTTCGCCCTCGCCGGGCGTGCGCGCCATGCGGTTGACGGGCCAGCCATGGCGCCGGCGGCCATGGTGGAAATGGCGCTTGCCGCCATGGCCGAAGGGGTGGATCGCGCGGCGCTTTCCGCGCTGATCGCCCGCACCCGCGCCGACGTTTCCATGCTTGCCACAAGGCTTTGCGCCGCCACGCGCACGCAGGCGCAGGGCATCGGCCGTGTTTCGGCCTCGCCCGCGCAGCAGGCGCCCGAACGCGTCGCGCCCGCCTGATGCGCGGCACCCCGATCGACCGCATCGTCGTGATCAACGATCTGGCCCGGCCGATGGGCGGCGCCAGCGCGCTGGCGCTTTCGTCTGCCCATGGCTTTCGCGCGCAGGGCCATGCCGTTACGCTGCTGACCGGCGATGCCGGGGACGATGGCAGCCTTGCTGCCGCCGGAATCGCGTGCGTGGCGCTGGGCCAGGGCCGGCTGCTGTCCCGCCCCATGGTGACGGCCGCAATGGCTGCCCTGTGGAACCGGAGCGCCGCCCGCATGGTGGCCCGCTGGATCGCCGCGAACGATACGCCACGCACCATCTATCACCTGCACGGCTGGCATCAGATCCTTTCCCCGGCGGTATTCCATGCGCTCGCCCCGGTGCGGGATCGCCTGGTCATTTCCGCGCACGATTTCTTCCTTGCCTGCCCCAACGGCGCTTTCGCCGATCTGAAGACCGGCACCCCCTGCCCGCTTACCCCGCTGTCACGCAGTTGCATCATGGCCGATTGCGACCGCCGCAGCCGCCGGCACAAGCTGCTGCGTATAGTGCGCCACGCGATCCAGACGCGCGTGTTCGATCCGGGCCACGCGCCGCCGGTATTGGCCATTCACGCCGCCATGGCGCCGCTGCTGGCGCGTGCCGGAATTCCGGCATCGGCGATCCATGCCCTGCCCAATCCCGTGGTGCCCTGGTCTGCCACGCGCATCACCGCCGAACACAACCGCGAGGTGCTGTTCGTGGGCCGGCTGGAAGAAACCAAGGGTCCCGACCTTGCCGCGGCAGCGGCGCGCGCGGCTGGGGTTCCCTTGCGTCTGGTGGGCGCCGGCGCGATGGAGCCCATGTTACGCGCCCGCCATCCCGAGGCTCGGTTCAGCGGCAGGCTTTCCCCTGCGCAGATCGCGGAAGTGGCACAAAACGCGCGCGTGCTGATCATGCCGAGCCGCTATCCCGAACCCTATGGCCTCGTCGCAATGGAAGCGGCGCGCTCGGGCATCCCGGTGATTCTGCCCGATACGGCTCTGCTTGCGCACGACATGGTGCGCCACGGCGCGGGCCTGGCCGTAAACCCGCGCGACACGGCAGGCGTTGCCGAAAATCTTGCCGCACTTGCCCAGGACGATGATCGTATCCGCGCGATGAGCCAGGCCGCCTTTGCCCTGCCTGCCGAACTGGGCCTGTCAACACAGGCGTGGATCACTCGGTTGCTCGATTTCTACGCGGCGCGGATTGCCGCTGTTGCCGTATCGGCGGTGGAGCCCCCATCCGATCAGGCCGCGTCGGCCGCTCCCGCAGAAGAACAGGCCGCCTTGCGGCGCAACGCGCGTGCCTGCCCGTCCAGCACCGCCGAACTGGCTGCCGGCACCCGCGGTTCGAGGTCCCCCAGCGCGCGATAAGGCCGGCTGCGCGCCGCGCGCCGCAAATGCTGGATCTTGCCAGACAGCAGGATCAGCGAAAGCGCGGCAATGGATACGGCCCAGCGCCACAGCAGCATCTGGCCCGATTGCGCAGCGGCAAGGAATTCGGCCACCGTCATCCACACGGCCTGCGCTCCCAGCAGTTCGGCGGGGCGCTGGCCGGGTGCGGCCATCAGGATGAACAGCCCTAAAAAGTACGCCATGATCGCCGTACTCTCTGCCGCTGCCAGGCCGCTGACATAGCCGGCCACCATGGCGGTTGCCATCAGCAACGCCAAAACACGTCCACAACGGACAACCTGCACCGGGGCATATCGGGCGAGAATGCGGTTCACCAGAGCGTTCGTGACATAACAGCCATCAACGAACTCTTGCGGGCGATCCTTAATGCCGCAGCAGGGCACCTGGGCACGAATGCTTAGGGGAAACATCCCCAGTCTGGCGGGAACCGCTTGCAAGGCAACATCCCGCGCCATTGCGCGAATTTGCCGCATGCCGCCCATGCTTGCCTGCAACGCGGCACGGAAGCGCCGCATCGGCCCGATGTCGTGCGCGGTGCCGATGGAGGAAAGTGTCTCTGTAATGGCGTCAATTGCTGCCGCGAACGCTGCGGGCCGATGATACGAGGCGGCCATGGCAATGGTGGCAGGAGGCATGGTGCAACAGCAGCGACAAGGGCCTGGCCCCCGCCCGGACGGGCAGCTTGCCGAACCCTGTCTTCGCCTCGTGCGCTCTGCCCTGCAATGGGGCGCGCTGGCTGGTGCCCTTGCCTGGCCTGTGCTGGCGGCGGGGCAAAATTCCGCCGATCGCCGCGCCGGGCTGGAGACAGTGGAAAATCGGGTTCGCCCTGGCATGGAAGGCACCGGTTTCCAGGCCGGCTTGCTGCGCGTGGTGCCCTCGGTCGGCGTGGGCGTGATCGCAACGGATGACCTTTATGCACGCCGGGAACCGCGCGTTGCCGATATCGGTGCCAGCCTTTCCCCGTCGCTGCGCGTGCAATCGCAATGGGATCGCCACGCGTTAACGCTGCGCGGCGATGGCCTGTTCGAACGCTATGCCCGCCATGGCGCCGAAGGGACCGATCGCTATGGCGCCGGCATCGGCGGCCGGATCGACATTGGGCACGCCACGCAAGTGAATCTCGATGCCGCAGTCGATCGCCGGATCGAGGCGCGCGGCACTACCGGCGATACGCTGTTCGGCATCAAGCCGATTGCCTATCGGCAGGTCAGCCTTGGCGGCAGCGTGGAACAGGGCATCGGCACCACCCGCCTCGCATTCGACTTGCGGTTCGACCGGTTCCACTATTTCAACCGCCAGGACGGCGCACAAACGATCGTGCTGGCCCCGCGCGATTACGAGGCATTGGCCGGTGGCGGCAAAGTGATTCATCCGGTCTCTGCCGTTGTGGCCATCACCGCTGCGCTGCGGCTCAACACCACGCGCTATCCGCATGAAAACCCGGCAGAAGCAACGCGTCGTTCACACGGCTATGCCGTGATGGCCGGGCTCGCCTTCGGCCGGGGTCGCATTCTGGAAGGGGACGCGGCACTGGGATACCTGCACCAGCACTTTGCCAGCCCGGCCTATCCGACCATCGCGGGGCTGGCCTATGATGCCAATCTGCACTGGCATGTCACGCCGCTCACCACCGTCTCGCTGGCCGCCAACAAGACCCTGCAGCGTTCCCCCATCATCGATGTGGCAGGGATAGAACAACAACAGTTTGGCCTGGGCGCGGCGCATGAATTGCTGCGCACGCTGATCCTGCGCCCGTCCGTCAGCTACACCGTCAACCGCTTCCGTGGCGGCGCGCGTATCGATCGCTATGCCAGCGCCGATCTTTCCGCCACATGGCAGGCTGCCCGGCACATCGAGGTGGAAGGCGCGCTGCGTCATGCCCTCGGGCGAACCAATGCGCCGGTGGCCAAGGTGCGCGAATACGACCAGAACCGCGCCACCATCACGCTGACCTACGTGTTCTGAGGCAGGCAGACAGCGATGGCCAGCCTACCCATTCCCGCCCATCCGCCCGCGCCAGCCGATCTGCCCGATCAGAGCCAGACGGCACGCGCCCATTGCCCGGCCGAACTGGCGCTGCGGGCGGCGATGGCCGCACTGTTCCTTGCGGTGCTGGCCGTGCTGCTGCGCGTGCTGGCCCCTTTTCCGCCCGTCACCCCGCAGCATGTCGACCTGTCCACGCCGATTGCATCAACGCCCGCCCTGCCCGATCCGGCCGCCCTCGTCGCCTTGAGCGCGCAGGCGGCGCGCGATTCAAACGCGGCGATGCCCATCGCCGAGGTGCCCGAGCCTGCAGCACCGTTCCTGTTCCCGCAGGCGGCGGAGCAAGCCCACGACCGTGCCCGCGACTGCCTTGCCGCCGCTGCCTGGTTCGAGGCCGGAGACGATCCCTCGGGCGAGCGGGCGGTGGTGCAGGTCGTGCTCAACCGTGTGCGGCATCCCGCCTTTGCCCCCACAGTGTGCGGCGTGGTGTTCCAGGGGGCAGAGCGGCAGACAGGGTGCCAGTTCACCTTCACCTGCGACCACAGCCTTGCCACCCGGAGGCCCGGTCCGGCTGCATGGGCGCGGGCCCGCGCGATCGCGGGGGCGGCCTTGGCCGGCGCGGTCGATCCGCGCGTTGGCTGGGCCACGCATTATCATGCAGACTATGTCGTCCCCAAATGGCGGGACTCGCTAACGAAGGTGGCGCAGGTTGGCCTGCATGTGTTCTATCGCTGGCAGGGCTGGTGGGGCACCGCGCCCGCATTCCGGCGTGGGGCCGCCGATCGTTTGACAGAGCCTGTCGAGGCGGCCCTGGCGGCGCTTTCCTCCGCCCATGATGCAGCCGCCCCGATAACCGACGAGACTGCGCTCGCCGGACTGATCGGTGACGATCAGAACGATCTGACTGGCAGCGCGCTGTCCACTCCGCCCCCCGTCCTTGCCCTTGCGCCGCAGGACAACACCGGTTCGGCGGTGCCCGCGCCGGAACACGTGAACCTTATGGCCATGCATGGCAAAACCACAGCGGAAGCAAGCGAGGACACGGCAATCCGGCTTGCTTTCGATCCGGCGCTGTTTCCCGGCCGCTATGCTATCCAGGCGCTGGACGCGTGCGGCCATCGCGCGCGCTGCACCGTGCTGGGATGGCGCGGCGCAGAGGGCGGGCTCGATACCCTCGCTTTTGCCTACCGCCGCGATCGGGCGAGCGGCGGCGAAGGCGTGTGGTGGGATTGCGCCATCACCCCGCGCAGCGACAAGGCACAGTGCCTGCCGCCCGCGGGGCAAAGACAGCGCTTCCTCGCGGTTGGCAGCAATTTGTTGACCCAACCTTAGGCCGTGAACCCATAAATGGCGCCGCCGAGGCGCCAAAATGGCGAACATATCGGGCCAAAGTGACCGCAGCGAAGGCTGGTGGCCTTTGCAAGGGCGCTTTGGGTCGAGATGGAAGCCATTTTGGCGTCCCTTCGGGATTTAGCTTCGCTGGCCTTCGGCTGCCCCAAAGGCCCCCTCGCAGCGTCGAAAGCACTTGAAATATTGCCGATATTCCTGCGCGCTTTCTCCTCGC
>Ga0207681_10000317_pt1 | contig 34992 bp, 32 predicted proteins | sample KBSS53metaG_FD_184324 | JGI IMG/M metagenome (GOLD analysis project Ga0207681, IMG submission 184324) | Switchgrass rhizosphere microbial communities from Kellogg Biological Station, Michigan, USA - KBS S5-3 metaG (SPAdes) (version 2) | ecosystem: Host-associated > Plants > Roots > Rhizosphere... | reverse complement strand
GACCTTATAGAGACCGCAGGCTCCTTAGTAAGCACAGGTTGGTCAATGGGTTTCCCCAAGCCGCTAAGGGCACCATGCACATGGGAGATCAGGGTTGGCACATCACCGGCCGCTACAGTGTTATTGCTAAGGTGAGCCGAAACGATGTCGGCAGTGAGGGTAAGAAGTGCTTCATCTGCCATTGATTATCTCCTGAAGGTGGGGGCGCAATAAGGCAGGATTGATAGAAGTCAATCAGCTTAATCTAGGTCGAGATCCGACCGATATAATCCGTGCCACCTGATTTGCTGACCAATGCCCACCCCTCGGCGCGGTGATACCCTTTGCATTTAATCGTTCAGCAATCTGTCGGAGGGAAGTGGCACCTTCAGCTTGTGCTGACAGGATGTGCTTATGAACCTTCAAGGCACGATCGTTGGAAGCTGTTGATCTAACCCGTGCGCTGATCGCTGGCCCCTTACGAAGATCATGTAGATTGCCCCTATCACCACCCAGGCGCACACCCCTTGCCTTTGCCGCTGCCAATGCTTCCTTCGTTCTCTTGGATATCGCTTTCCGTTCAGCTTGGGCTACGGCAGCCATGATATGGATGGTAAGCTCGTTCGCCTCAGGCATATCAGCCGCCACGAAGCTAACCCCGCTATCTTGTAAGGTGGCTAGGAAGGCAACGTTTCGGCTAAGCCGATCAAGCTTGGCCACGACAAGGGTTGCCCCCGTCAATTCGCACATGCTCAACGCTTGCTCTAGTTGAGGGCGATCATCAACCTTGCCGCTCTCGATCTCAACGAATTCGCCAATCAGATCCCATGATCCTCCGTTAAGGTAATCTGATACAGCTTTGCGTTGAGCTTCAAGGCCTAGGCCACTGCGACCCTGCTTAGCCGTGCTGACGCGATAATATGCAACCTGTTTGCCGGTAGCCATGCCAATGTTCCATCAGTAGCAACGAGCGATGCGATAAATGTGTCGTCAAATAGCAATGATCATCTGGAAGTGAGGTCGGAATCATCTTCCTCAGGATTGAATTGAGTCAGCACCAATGCCCTTGCAAGCTGTTGCTGCTCTTGGACAAATTGATCCGGATGAATTCCGACGTCAAAACCATATTCACGTGCTTCATGATATATGGCGTTAATAGCGGTCACCGCCAACTTTCGCGAATCGGATTTAACAACTAATGTCGTTATCACAGGCAGCTTATGTCGAGCGCAGTAGGCAATTACCTGCCCGAGGGCAGCTCCAACTTTCCTTTGCGCATAATTTCCTTGCCAAGGAAGGCCAGTAAAATGCCTCCAGAGGTTTTTGTAGCTGGTTAGACCATCCGCCGATGATCTGCTTTGGGAAACAATTACTTGAGCAACTTCGACTACAGGAAACGGAGAAGGACTTCGACGCTTCTCTTCCTGAAGAAGCTCGAACAGTGTATATCTACCACCTGTGGTTACTCCCCTCTCTCTATAGCGACGTATGTTATCCTGTATGTTTCTCAGCGGTATAGAGCGAATATCCATGATGATAATACCTTATTTGCGAAGGTCGTTTAGGCGCGTCCATTCGGCGTCACTCGGCCTCTTTACTTGCCATGTCTCCCAACCATTTAGCATTGCTCGCGTGCCCTTTTTTGTTACGGCAACACCCGCAGCGCCCGATGGGGTGGTAAACGATTCATCACCCACGACCCACTTTCCGTTTTCGATGCGGCCTTCGTAGACCATACCATTGTAAGTGAGCCTCAACGCTGTTCCGTGGGGAAGCTCTATGTTTCCAGATACCCAAGGCGCTCCACCCCGGCGCGTACCCGTAGAGTTTGTCGAGGGAGGCAAACCCAGTAACCGCCGCAGCGCATCATTTTCGCTTTCCTCAAAGCCCTGCCGCTCGTTTTCAATGGCGCGATGAACATCAAAATCGATCTCAATTTTCCTAAACGATGTCATATAACCTCCTTACTATTAAATCTCATAGTTATCTTATATATCTTAAATCAAATATAATGCAAGGAATCTAAGATTCAGAAAGGTTGCTTGTAGGGCTGAGGCAAGCTATTGATAATGCTAGATTATAATGAGTCGGGGCGTCTTAACCGTGGACGGACCGAATGCTTCCATGTGGGTTTGGCTGTTAGCTCGGCGGGCTCTCGTGATCGCGTGAAGCGAATCACCACAGGCAGCGCAGTCCTGCCTATTCGCGCCTGCCGTGTTTGATGCGCCGGCTAGCCGGCTTGCTCGATTATAGGTCGATGCCGAGCCCAGTGCCGCCACCTGTGCGAAGGCTGGTCTACCACATTGCCTATGAGCATCGATACTTCACCGTCACTTGTGCAGATCGTCCACCCAACGGCCAGCCGCCAGCTATGCTAAAAGATGAAGCTCGTCCTTGCCGTTGCGATCTCACACGGACATGCGAAGCGAGTCACGCACCATAGGCATGGCTATCGGTAATATTCATGCTGCCTTCCGTTATTATGACCGGGCAGCTTCGGCTGCGATATGTCCCGCGAAGGAGGTAACAAAGGTTTTCAGGCTCGTGAGATCTGACATGTCCTCGTATCGGCCGGTCACCGATGATGATCGCGGTGAGGCGATGATCGAAGCAGCAGTGTACAGCTGTTCCTGAACAAGCCGCTGGCAGAGAACATCGTACCGCTTAAGATAGGAAGCGCCCTGAAATTCCGGAAAAACGGGAAAGTGGGGCGACCGATCGTTCACAGGACGCCGCGACTCTGGTGCATCCTCCACCATCATCAGCCAACCAACAAACGGACGGGGCTGTTTGCCGAACGCACCTTCGCGATAGGCAACCGACAGGTCGTGGGCCGTACCTATAGCTTCCTCAGTTCTGTTATTAAAATTGTTACCGAAAGAGGGGCCAATTTGGCTTTTTAGCTCTATAGCGGCGATCAATCGACCTTCGAGAATAACAAGCAAATCCCAAAGCTTCGTCGGACGGAAATAGCCGGGCAAGGTGACAACGGCACGCTGCTGGAGGATGCGAGCATGGCCGAGCCCATTCGCATGCACGAGATCGATCACCAACGCGATAAAGCCGTCCATGTTCTTTCCGGCAGTGACACCAGCACGCTCGCCTTGATCAAAGTTTCCTGCTTCGATCTGCTTTTGCCTAGCCTTTTCTCGGTTTCCCCAAAACGCCATTACAGCTTCCCGAGCCTGCCGCTCGTAATCGGCTAAATCCAGTGGCATTACTTTTCCGCGCCCCCGAGCGTGATCCTCTCCTGAGCCGACAAACCATATAGATCGAAGACCAGACTGTTACATGCCTCAAAATCATGAGCCTCAACAGCTTCCCGGAGAGCTTGTCGCATATCGGGTTTGATATCTTTCCAGTCAGGCAGACGGATGCGCCTCAGATATTGAGCTTGGAAGCGGAGATAGCCTCCCCGCATCCTCGTCGAATATGTCGCCACGAATAGGCGCGCGATCCCTGAGAGCAACACGGCTTGCAGCGCACGTATTTCCCATGTGCTCGACGTAATGTAATAAAGGTTGTGATGCGGATAAAGGCATCCCTCTTCGTAGACGACATGTGCTGCCCCTTTGATGTCAGGAATCAGCAGCTTCGGTTCGTTTGCCAGTTCGGGATAAATTCTGTCGATTGTGCGATACCAATTGACCGGTGTTTTTGTCGCAATATGCCGCCCGGCTATCTCCTGGCGACGATCTTCAAAATAGCGTTTCAGCTTAGGGTACTGGTCGAGCTTGACGAGTTTTCCGTCGTCACCGAAAGGATTGACCACCCCAAGCCCGCGCCATTTGACTTTGCCGTCTATGATGTCGCGGGTCATAACGAGGGGCAGCTTACGACTAGGCTCCACATCAAGCGCATGGAATGCTCCGATAAACGCTTTATCGGCTCCGGTCGCAACGCCAATGCCAACCTTACATCCGGTTTCTTCGATCAGCGGAAACGTAGACTCCAGTCTACGCACCAATGCCAGTTGATCCGACGAGTCCAATATCCACGGTTCGGTGCCCGATGTGACGGCTTGGAGCTCTCGCACCCCACAAGCTGGGATAGAGCCATTCGATGATCGTAAAGCGGCGGCGAGTTGCGACAGTGCGCTATCAGAAATTTCTGGTTTGTGAGCGATGCGGGTCAGGCCAGATTTCTCGCGCCGGATGATTGTAATGGCGGGATACGCAACAACCTCCTGACGAAAGGCTGGGGTGTCCACCATGTCTACGTAAACGCTCAGGTGAAAGCCTTCCGCGACCATCGCACGCAAGGGGCCGCCATATCGGTTCTTCATCCACCGATCCGCACATATAAAACCGAGCTGCCCATTCTTGGCTAACAGATTCAGCGACCGCTCGATGAACGGAATGTAGATGTCGGCACGGTCGTAAATGGTCCGGTAGCGGGCACGATACTCTGCCATAAGGGCATTCGGGATAAGCTCCTGACGGACATAAGGAGGGTTTCCGACAACGAAATCAAACTGACCTGACAACGGCATAAGCAGGAAGTCGCCATGCAGGAGCCACTGCGCGGCGATGCTTTCCGCCTCCCGCAAACCCATTCCTGCGGCCTTAAGCTTCTGAACGACGAGAACGCGGGTTTGGTCAAAAGAAGCGCGGTGAAGTTCCACGGCACGGATTGCCTCAGCGAGGACAGCCGGCTCGGTCCCACTCCGCTTCCACGCAATAAGCAAACGATCGATCGCGAGCAGCAGGAAGTCACCAAATCCGAACGATGGTTCCAAGAAGCGCAGTGTATGCAGCGGGGCATCGGTATTATAGCCAGAAAGGTCGAGAATAAACTCGACCACTTCGCGCCGCGTGAAGATCGCGCCCCGTTCCTCAATCCCCGAGTTTGCCAATGCGTCTACCGCCTCGGTGACGGGGCAGAAGTCGGGGAAAGAAGGTTCCCGTAGCGCTGTAGCGAGATTGATCCTGTTCATCACCTTCCCGTCGCTGCCCGACTGTGGATGCGGCTAACGGCTCTCGTGCTCGAATGCACGCCCGAAATCGGCTGGCTTCACATAAAACATAAGGAGCATCGTGTCAGTCTTGACCACTTGTTCTCTATATGTTCTCATGTGGTTCATGAGTCGAGTCGTCCCCCCTAATGCCTTAGCGCTGCACCTAGAGGTTTCACTAGCCTGTGCTTCGAACGCCGCGCTCTCCGATCTGCAACACGTGGACCGCTTTAGGAAGCACGCGGCTTTAGCCACGCTGGCAAGGCATCTGGCACAACGGCTTTCTGGCTTTGAGATTAAGTCAGTCGATCCAATGCCAATCGATCACCCTTCATTGTTCTAGGAACTTAACGTGACCGCCACAGTCACCTTATCGGCCGATCACCGGGCGTTCCAAGAATGGGAGATGATCAACAACATCATACCCGCCATGGAGGATGGGTATCTGGTCCGCTACACCCTCGACTATATCGAAGATTGCGAGGAGGAGCCGACCAGCAAGGCCCTCGTGGCTGAGGTAAAGCGCCGTGGCTTGAATCTGTGCTGATATGCAGAATCAGCCTGAACATGCTGAGATGGAATTGGTTTCCATCGACGATCTCCGCATGTCGATAGCGATCCAGTTGAAGGTCTACCATGGCAAGTTTGTCGATGCCTTGACCGCGAGGCAAAGGTATCAGGTGCAACGCCTTGATGAGGTCGTTGATGCCATCACCAACGGCTGGGAACATTATGCCATCTATCGGCCAAAGCGCATGCCCAACATCAGTTTCAAAAAGTAGCCGTACGGGTTCGATGGCATTGCAAGCGTCATGGACCACAGCCGGGATCATCTAGGGCGCGGGCTAAGAACCTTGCTCCATTGTGCCCTCTATCGTCGCACATTGCAGCTATCCTGCCGCAGATGCCCCCATGTCAGCGTTCTTGATGCTGTCCCCCTCTGGCGGCGCTTTGAACGTGCCAGATGGGATGACAGCTTACCTGGCGCGATGAGGCGATTCTATTGCTCCCGATGCTGGCAAAGTAGGTTTAGCAAGGTGCACAATCCTCGCTATAAAATCACCAAATTGGAACCGCAGGGGCCGCAACTACCTTATCCCGATGAACGAACATGGAAGCGGGTTATCTCCCGCTATCGATCTTAGGATGAAGCATGGAAACCGAAGAGACTGCCGTCCCTAACGCTGACCAAAAGCTGTTCGTCAATGCCCAGCATGCCATCTATGCGATCATGGCTAAGGGCGATTTCGAAGAGAAGGCTGGCCATGTTTCAATGGGAATGGACGAGCTTATAAGGTCACTAGCATTGGCTACCGCTATGGTGATCGAGGGCAACGGGGCTATAAAGACCCGCAAGCAGATGAGGGAAGCTGCCGAGCATTATGCTAAGATGACCCGTGGCTTTGCAGAACTGCTGAGGGAGCAGGCTGACCAGGATGGCGTGCATTATCTGGACCACGTGATTAGCTCGATATCTCAGACCCATTGATTGCCGACGGCAGCTTGTCACCCAAATCGACCATTCGCGGCCTCATTAAACGATCCCGGAACCTGCGACCCGTAATGCTGACCCCCACACCACTGCTTTGCAAGGTGCGGTAATTTGAAGGCTCCACTTCGCCTACGCTAAAGGCTCGTCGTTTCCCACAATTTGGCTTTGATCGCTTTCTCAATTCTATCTCGCAGAGCGGGACCTTCCGTCCTTAGTTTTTCGGCTTTTTCGTATCTCCCAATTCGCGCGTCTGGATGTTGCTTCTCAAACCGCGCCTCACTCAAAGCGTCCCAAACGATGTCAGCCAGCCTCTTGATTTCTACATACAAACTTTCCTGTATAAATAGGCCTTTTGTCTGATGGTAATGTTCAAAATAACGACGTTTTTCATCAACTTCGTTATATGTATGCCAGAATATCATGTCTGTGTAGACACCTAGCTTGCGATTGGCCTTTCTTATATCGTCCTTTTGATAGTCATGGAGTTTGGACTGGTCAAGGAAATGCTCTAACTCGACTGAATTCAGCCGATCTAGGTCTGGGTAACTCTGTAGGGGTGAGACAAATGCCATAGTGGCGCTGTAGGCGTCGACCATCCGCTCCCATATCTCCGGTAATACCTCAAACTCTTGATTGTGAAGCTTTACCGTTCGATCAAAAGTGGTGTTGATCTTGAGACGAAGCTTTTCAATTTCTTGAGCCTGGGCGTGCTTGAAGGCTTCTAGGCTTTCACCAAACTTGTTGGTTATCCATTTTTCACCGAGATACCGAAAAAGGGTCCACGCTGCGCCCACGGCGACAACGAGAGTAATACCGAACTTCCCGGCAAAAGCCCAAATCGATTCAACTGACGTCATTTTCCCTGTCCGAAAGCGAGGCCCGCCTTAGAACCCCTGTTGGTGCATGACCATAACATGCGAAGGGCGGGTATCTCATCAGAGTCGCTCCCCAATCTTCAATCCACCCATAGCTGACATTTCCCGCCAGTCATGCCACACTAACGCCATGTGCAATCTGTATACCGCCCGCAAGAGTGCTGCCGAGGTCGCATCCTGGTTTAGGCCGTGAACTCATAAATCGTTAGTGCGCCATCGCAGGATCAGGCATGTAGCGCTGACCTGGGGGGTGGCAGATGAAGAGCTATTTTCTCGAAGAGCTTGGCGATCCCGCTCGTGTTCGCGGCGAGCTGTCGGACCTGTTGCCGCATCAGGTTGACCCGTGGGTGCTGCTAGCCTCTGATGACGACGCCTTGGCATACTTCAATGTGATCACGAAGGAGGCGGGCGTCTCTCACGTCCAAGCTGATATCAGCGGACGCCATTACAACCGCGACGAGGCTGTTCTGGCGGTTCTGCGAGAGTTGCAGAAGCGGCTCGGCGGGGTGGTGCGAGACGACGACGACAACGAAATGTAGGCTTTTTCTGACCGCCCGGATATGATTCAGGCTCAGCATGAGCCGATATGATCTGACCAACTTCGAATGGCGCGTGATTGAGCCGCTGCTGCCCAACAAGCCACGAGGCGTGCCCCGTGTCGATGACCGCCGCGTGCTGAATGGCATCTTCTGGGTGTTGCGATCCGGTGCGCCTTGGCGCGATCTACCCGAGCGCTACGGCCCGCGCACTACTTGCTACAATCGCTTTGTGCGATGGCGGAAAGCGGGCGTCTGGGATCGGATGATGGACGCCATCACAGCCGCCCACGACGGCGATATCCAGATGATCGACAGCACCTCCGTTCGCGCCCACCAGCAGGCCGCGACGGCAAAAAGGGGGATCCAGATCATTGTCTCGGTCGCTCCCGAGGCGGACTCACGACCAAAATCCACGCGGTCGTCGATGCGCAGGGCCTTCCGATCCGGCTCGGCCTGACAGGTGGGCAAGCGCATGACGGACAGATCGCCGACACGCTGCTCGACCATCTCGGCCCGCGCACCATCGTGTTGGCGGACAAGGCATATGACGCTGACCGCATCCGTGAGCTGATCGAGGGGCAAGGAGCCACCCCGAACATCCCGGCCAAATCCAATCGGAAGTGGAAACCCTGCTTCAGCAAGCGGCTCTACCGCGAGCGCAACCTGATCGAGCGCTTCTTCTCCAAGCTCAAGCACTTCCGTCGCGTCGCCACCCGATATGACAAGCTGGCCGCGAACTTCCTCGCCATGGTCCAGCTCGCCTCATTGCGGCTCTGGCTCCGGGCTTATGAGTCTACGGCCTAAGTCGAGTATCCCGGCTCCCTTCAATTCGCCTGATGAAACCGTCCCAGGCTATCCCGGCATGGTTGTTAGGGAACGGGATGGCGAACGTATCCTTCAATCGATGACGTGGGGCTTTCCCCTTGCTCAAAAGAGCAAGCGCACCGGACTTCCTATCAAGCCTAAGCCCGTTAACAATGTGGCTGATCTGACGAAGCCCATGTGGCGTGGAATAGCGACCAAACCTCATTGGCGTTGCCTTATCCCTGTCACCTAATTTGCCGAAGCAGAAGGCCAGCCGGGATCAAAGACCCGCACATGGTTCCGCGTGAAGGATCAACCCATCTTTGCATGGGCAGGTTTTTGGCGCGAAAGCACTGAATGGGGGGCTGTGTATACTTGCCTCATGGCTGACTGCAACGAAGCTATCCGTCCGGTGCATAACCGTATGCCTGTCCTGTTGCACGCTGATGAGCACGACCAATGGCTACATGGGTCGATCGATGACGTGATTGCATTCCAATTTCGATGCTTCCCGGACGAGCTTATCGAGATGGAAAGGACCAATGAGCCCTGGATAAAAAAAGCCAGCACGAACCGACTATTATAGCGTGCCTGTATGGCTGGCTGCGTTGCTAACCGGCCTTGCTGCTCTGATTTGGTCCATCCGTCGGAGGGCTTAAGGCAACGCAGATATATAGCATTGGATCGGCTGTGATCTCCGAACGAGAAATAAGCGCCGTACCCAGACTTGAGGCCAAACTCCCTCACATTATGTTCAAAAGTGGCTGCCCATTGGTTATCAATTGCTTAAGCCAGCGCCGATGATAATAATGCTTGAAACGTTGGGGAGAGTTTATGAGGTTAGCCAATTCACTTTTGATTTTACCTTTCGTCCTGGCTGTCTCGCAGGCGAAAGCGCTTGATGGGGGATCTGCATCTACAGACGTTAAGGGTAATCCCGATCAGAAGTGCGAATTACACGTTTTTCCTCAAGATAAATTCGTTGTGTCTGGTCCGCCCTCTACCGGCGTAGCAGGTCCGCTGATGGAATCTGCCGTGTCTGGAATATTCAGCGTGAGGCATCCCGAGCTTGTTGAGCAATTTATGAAAAGAAACCTGAATAATGAGGAGCAAGTCCGTCTCATTCGGGCGTCGCTATATTCCAAAATTCCGGCATTTAAGAGTTTCCAGATTATACGGGAAGAGCCGAACGCCTTACCGTTTAAAAGAATCGATGATATTAAAGTTTATAGAAAGCTCAGTAATTCTGCGTCCGATTGTTACGCTGAGCTGATGATAATGTCGATTATGTATATGAGGAACACGCTGTCGAGGAAGCTGTACGTATATACCTTATATCGAGAATTTGGCTCGTCTCCGACTGCCAAGGTCGTTGTTATTAAGGCTCCCGCCTCCGCTGTAGACGCGTTTCCTCCAAAGAACGAAAATCAAGAAGAAGCCGCCCGTGTCGATCTTCGTTCCGCGTTCACTGAAAGCCTACTGAAGGCATTCAAAGGGAAGGAAAGTTTGATTGGCACAGCTTCCCCCTAATGGCCAAGGTGTAGGCGCTAGATGGTGGCGGCGATGGAGTTCCCTGCGAAAGCATCTGCGGCAATTGACTAAGAAACATTCAAGGAATGGGGCAAGCAGGCTGATACGAACGGCCTCTTAATTCACCTAGGAAGCCCGCACAGAAGAAAAATAGCACATCGGCTACCCAAGTAGCCTAAACGTGAAATCTTTCTGTATGAGCCTTTGTAGCGTAATGTGGCCTATGTGAAGCTCACACGCTGATGTTTGGCTTGCTTCCCTTGTTTGCGTAGCGTTCCGCCTACTAACCCAAACCCGGCTATCATCATCGCCCATGAGGCAGGTTCAGGGACAGCAGATGCTCCCGGACCCTGGGGAGCACCGCTCACTGAGTGCAGCGATATGCTGTCTACCACGAGAGTTTCAAATTCCCCAGGAATGAATTCGGACGACCCATTGGCCTTCAGCCTGACTTCGTCAAACTCGGTGCCAGAAAAGCCAAAATAATGTAAGTTGTGGTCTCCATTGAGCGGAACCACCGAGCCTGCAAATCCTGAGTCGATTACGACGCCCTTATAGACGATCTGATAAAGTAAGCTGGTCCAGTCGTATTTTCCTGAGGCAGCAAGAAATTGGACTTGATCGAATGCCTTGCCATCGGCCTGAGTGATAGTAGTATATCCCCAGCCACCACCGTTACGGTACCAGCTATCTTTTCCTTCGTAGTATATAGATTTGGTCCATATCCCTTGGCCTGGGGTATTCCAAGGATCGTTCATCAAGCTATTGTAGTGAACGGATATGCCGCCCTCGGTATATGTGGCGGCCTCATTGAAGTAATAAGGCGATGTGAAATTTGGGCTGCTCTCGATGTTTTCGAACCCATTGAACGCTGTCGGGGAAGTGATAAAGCTGTCGGTGTGTATCGTGACCGCAGCTGAACCAGAAGCCGACAAGCTGAAGGCTGCTATTGCGAGATAAGCCTTATAGAACCCCGCTTTATTCACAAACGTCATTGCCATGATTCCCCCGCCTACGAGAGCCGATTATCGCCTGTATAATGGCATGTAAAGTGCGCTCGCTCATCGTCGCCGTATCACGATGGCACATCTCGTAGCTGCAGTCAGAGGTTATCTAGCTCCATGCACGGGACGGCATGGTTATTGATCCATTTTGGTGGCTAAAGGTCGGCTAGACATCCGTGCTATCCGGGCCGCGCCTATCTGACCCGTAATTTGCTAGCAACCACGCGGCCTAATTCACGACTAGCGGTCGTGTCGGTCCGTCCACCAACTGAAGTTGCCTTGGTTCCAACTTCAACCTGATATCGGTCAACCTCTGTCCCATGATCCATGACCGTTACATCAGCGACGATCTTTGATCCTCCGGCAAATACCCCCCACCACATGCGTTTTTCCGAACCTACGGATTTCGTCGAAACGATATTGATCTGAATCTGAACATCGGCTTGAGTTGAATAAGGTAAGATCGGATCAAACTTGTCTAAACCGGCAATGGCGTCCGCGACAGCGGCCCGAACTTCGCCAATAAGGGGACCTTGACCGGTAACGCTCAATCCAAGCGATCCAACACCAACGCTTCGGGTTTCCGCACTTTGCTGAGTTACCTCCGCTTTAACTGCAAGGGCGGGAACAGGGGATAGCGCGAGCATTAACAAGCCAAGCCATTTCATAGTTCATATCCTAGTCCTGGGTTGGCCGCAAAGACGGCTGCAAAAGGAAAACAGTGCCTTGGCTACCACCCCCCCCGTGGCCTGAGGGTAGAATCCTTCTGTATGAGCCGTCTTAGCGTAATGTGGGTTATGTGAAGCTCACATGCTGATGATTGGCTTGCTTCCGCTGCTTTCTAAGCGCTCCGCCTGCTAATCCAAAGCCCGCGAGCATCATTGCCCAAGATGCCGGTTCAGGGACAGCACTGCCGCCGATGGGATCGCTGTAAGATAGCGTGTATGTGAAGGGCTTACGACCTGCGACGCTGATGTTCATAGTGCTGCTGAGGCTCCAATCTTCCTCGCACACGGTGGGAAAGTAGATTGGCTTATCGCAATGATGGAAACCAACCGGTCTAAAAACCGTGTAAGACAGGCTCTTCGCACCAACCGAAAAGTTGGATGTGAAGGCGGCGGGATAAGGTTTGAAGATGCCGTCCTCGTCATAATCCCATTGAAAACAACCATCGGGACCTGCCCCGTTAAACGAGCAAAGGTCCGTGATGTGAGTCTCAACGCCAGAATCCTCAGCAACGGGAAACTTCCATGTGCTCGTATAGTAGGCATCCACATCCCCGGATACCTCTGCGATTATTCCCTGGCTGATTGTGAAGGTCACGTTGATTTTCGAGCCTTCCGGCATGTGCTTTAGTGGAGAGAAAAAATCGCTCGTGTCGATCGAGCTTATTAGGTCCTGAGGTTCAATGGTGCCGCTGATAACCGTTGCTGCTTCGGCTTCGAAAGGAAGGATGAAGGCTGCTGATGCAAGCAAAGCTAATCGCATGACGTTCCCCTTGATTAATCATGATGGAATCTGCCTCTTGAGATCGGCTAACCTCTTCTGCGCATTCAGAACATCCTGTTGTGAATCTTTGAAGTCCTTACAGCTTTTGTCACGCTTGGCTAGAGCGTCTTTTATCTGCTGTTCGATATTGGGCAGTTCGTTGCGTGCGTTCTCTGCCCGCCCGCGTAGTACGTCCTTCCAGCCATTAGCTTGGGCGGGATTGATTCCATTTTCGCCAGCTAGTTCCCAACGAATATCCCACTCCTGATCTTTCGATATGTGATCAACGTTCGCACCAGTTGCTATATCCCATTGGGCGTTGGATTCGGCTCCTTGGGCCTTTGCCAATGCTACCCCATCCTCTTGGCAGGAGCTTTGTAGAAAGTCAGCGTTGGATTGAGCCAACTTAAGGTCAGATTCTGCTTGCTCGATATTCTGCTGCAAACGGGATTTGCAGGCGCTAGCCAGAAGCAGGACCATCGCCGCGACTATAATTTCCCGCCTCATGCTGGGATCAAATTCGCGGTGTCACGAAGCTCCCCTACGATAAACCTTCTTTCATGGGTTGATTGGGTAACGCCCGGTATCACCTGACCGGCAACAACCATTTGCCAATCGGCTGGATATCGATCGAGTGCCTCACAAATCGAGTCGAATAGGCCTGCATCGAGTAGAAAGGGTGTGCAAGCCACCATCGCTTCATGTGCGGTTTTCCGGGCGTTCAGCAAAGCAAAGCGATCACCTCGTACAGGTACCCCCCCGCGCTCAACCTTCCACCCTCGGTCAACAAAGCAAGACTCGACGGACGTTAGGGCATCCTGGACGCTTGAGGGATGTCGGCTACCCAATCCCGCCAGTTCATCCTCTTGCGAGACACGACCTTCCATAAGCTCCTGCACAAGCGGGTTGGATCGGGGCTCTATCGGGCTTCCATATCCGCCACGCTGCGCCGAACCTACGGACAGTGCCTTGATCTTCAGAAAGGTGGCATGATCAGATGTGGCTAGGAAGCCACGGCCATCCATCAACTCTACCACGAAGGAGACCTTGTTGCTCGTTTTGCCTTGGGCAAGCAGCCCAAATGCAAGGCCGATTGGTCCGATCAATGCTGCTCCACCCAGACCTTTGGCGAGCCGGTGGGCATTGTGGTGGGTGGTTTCCTGGCTGACGAGTTCCACAGACCGCACAAGCGACCCTTCCACTCGTTGCGATCCCCATTGTCCAGGCACTTTGGGTAGGCTGAAGCTGCCAAAGCTGAACGAGCCGCTGCCCTTTCCGAAATCGCCACCTATGATGTTCAGAACCACGTTTGCCCCTCTGTTCATCGAAAGGAGCACGGCCCGAAGCCGGATGTTCAGAACCCTGCACGTAGCACAAGGCGCGGACGCCTTTGGGCCGAAGCCTTGGACATACGCGCCCGCCACCCGGCCGAAATCTCAACCGGACTACGTGACAAAGGGATTCTGAAGCCCCACCTCCCAGCTTTCATGGGAAGCAAGGGCAATTTGCTCAATTCGGGCTCAAGACGCAAGGGGTATGGCTTTGGGCAATCGGAAGCAGGCGTTCCGAATCATTCCCGTACGATCCGAGCTATTCCAGAAATTTTTGTGGGACTGAATGTGGGGCATAAAAATAAAAACACAATATTTTCAGCGCATTAGCGGATAATATGGCGGAGAGGGTGGGATTCGAACCCACGGTACGGTTGCCCGCACAACGGTTTTCGAGACCGTCCCAATCGACCTCTCTGGCACCTCTCCGATCCGGGCGCTGGTGTCGGCCATGGTGGTGGCCGGCGGGTCGCAAGGCGCGGCTCCTAGCGAAAGGTGGCGGGCTTGCCAAGCGCCTCTTGCGCCAGGACGAATGCAGCACTGCTTGCCTCGCGTGCAAACTGCCTTACATTGGTAGACATGACAGTGTCCGATCTCTCCTCCGCGTCCCAGTTTCCGCTCGGCGTGCCTGCCCCTCCGATCGCGCATGCGCGGTTCGGCATCGGTGAGGTGGTACGGCACCGGCTGTTCGGTTTTCGGGGCGTGATCTTCGATATCGATCCCGTCTTCGCCAATACCGACGAATGGTATGAGGCGATCCCCGAAGGGATGCGACCGGCGAAGGACCAGCCCTTCTATCATCTGCTCGCCGAAAATGGTGAGAGCAGCTATGTCGCTTATGTCAGCCAGCAAAATCTGCAGACCGACGAGAGCGACGAGCCGATTGATCATCCGGCCATCTCGGGCATCTTCGAGAGCTATGCTGATGGCCGCTATGCGTTGCGGCGCGAGCACCGGCACTAGAGTGATTTCGAGGCAGGTGGAATCACCTGCCGGCTCGGAAATCACAGCAAACAAAGGAATAGCTGGAGACGATCCGGTTCAATCTGAATCGGATCGACTCTAGATCCCTTTGTTGTCGCATCGCTTTGTACGGAAAACCGGTACCCACTTTTCCGCGCGCTGCTCTAGACACAGGAACGCCTTGCCGCAATCTGCGTTGGCGTGACGCGGAGGGCGGACTTTGGCGGGAAACGACGATTATCTGATTTTTCGGCCCGACGACGTCGATCTCGCGCGATCGCCCTTGCGCGGATCGATCGGCGAGCAAACCTATGTGCTCGGCGCGTTCAACCCCGGGTTCACGCGGCTCCCCAACGGCAATGTGCTAATGATGGTGCGCATTGCCGAGGCGCTCAGCGAGCCGGTGCGCGATGGCTGCGTGCGAGCGATCCGCTGGACGGCGGACGGCTATGTGCTCGATCGCCATCCGCTCGACACGGTCGATATGACTGATCCGCGCCAGTTCTCGCTGCGCCAGGGCGCGCACCGGATGCTGGCGCTGACGTCGCTCTCCTGGCTGCTCCCGGTCGAATTGTCGCAGGACGCGCGGAGCATCGTCACGGTGCATTATGATCGCGCGGTCGCGCCCGTGCGCACTTTTCAGGAATATGGCGTCGAGGATGCGCGCATCACGCTGATCGATGGCGTCTGGTATATGACGACCTGCTCGGTCAGCGCCGAACGGCATTGCACCACGCTCCATCTTTCCACCAATGGGCTTGATTATGAGCTCAAGGGCATCGTCCTTGATCACCAGAACAAGGACATGCTGCTGTTCGAGGGCAAGGTCGGCGGCATGTTCATGGCGCTGACCCGGCCGCTCGGCGAGCTTTATTTCGCCTATCCCGAGGCGAGCCCCTTCGCCGGTGGGCCCTCGATCAATTTTGCCCAATCGCCCGATGCGATCCATTGGAAGCCGCTCGATCAGCCCGGCATCCGTGCGCGCAAGGGCTCGACATCGGCGGCGAAGGTGGGCGGCGGCACCCAGCCAATCCTGACCGATCGCGGCTGGCTGTTGCTCTATCACGGCGTCGAGCCGCGCGAGAAAGTGGGCATCTACCGCACTTTCTGGGCGCTTTTGGACCGTGACGATCCGACCAAGATCCTGCGCCTCGAGGACGAGACGCCGCTGATCGAAGCCGATCCGGAATTGATCGCGGACATCGCGCACCAGGTCTATCTGCCGACGCCAGTGGTGTTCTCGACCGGGATCATCGATGCGGGCGACAGCTACATCGTCGCTTCGGGCGAGGCCGATCTCGCCTGCCGCATCACCCATCTGCCGAAGAGCAGGTTCGCGTGACGCCGCTCTGGTGGCAGCATGGTGTGATCTACCAGATCTATCCGCGTTCGTTTCAGGACAGCGACGGAGACGGCATCGGCGACCTGAAAGGGATCGAGCGGCGCCTGGATTATCTGGCCGGTCTTGGCATCGATGCGATCTGGATCTCGCCCATATATCCGTCGCCGATGAAGGATTTCGGGTACGACGTCGCCGATTATTGTGATGTCGATCCGCGTTTCGGCACGCTCGCGGATTTCGATGCGCTGGTCGAAGCCGCGCATGCCAAGGGGCTTCGCGTCCTGCTCGATCTGGTGCCCAATCACAGCTCCGATCAGCATCCATGGTTCCGTGAAAGCCGATCGTCGCGCGACAATCCCAAGCGCGATTGGTACATCTGGCGCGATCCGCGGCCGGGCGGCGGGCCGCCGAACAACTGGATCAGCGATTTCGGCGGCTCGGCCTGGGAATGGGATGAGGCGACCGGCCAATATTATTATCATGCCTTTCTGAAGGAGCAGCCGGACCTCAATTGGCGTAATCCCGAGGTGCGCGAGGCGATCTATTCGGCGATGCGCTTCTGGTTCGATCGCGGCGTGGACGGGTTTCGCATCGATGTGCTGTGGCACATGATCAAGCACAGCGACTTTCCGGACAATCCGCTCAATCCAGCTTACACGCCGGCCATGGGCGAGATGCACAGCGTGCTGCAGCTTCATTCGACCGACCAGCTGGAGGTGCATGGCATAGCCGCCGATATGCGCGCGATCGCTGATGATTATGCGGCGAAAGGGCGAGACCTGGTGCTAATCGGCGAGATCTACCTGCCGATCGACCGGCTTATGCATTATTATGGCCGCGAAGCGCCCGAGGTGCACCTTCCGTTCAATTTCCAGCTGATCGACGCGCCGTGGGAAGCGCGCGCGCTTGCGCGGCTGATCACCGATTATGAAGCCGCGCTGCCGCCCGGTGGCTGGCCCAACTGGGTGCTCGGCAATCATGACCGGCCCCGCGTTGCCACCAAGCGCGGCGCGGCGCAGGCGCGGGTAGCGGCGATGCTGCTGCTGACGCTGCGGGGCACGCCGACGATCTATTATGGCGACGAGATCGGCCTCGCTGACGTCGCCATTCCTGCGGACGAAGTGCAGGATCCGCGCGAGCTGCGTGAGCCGGGGCTCGGGCTCGGGCGCGATCCCGTCAGGACGCCCATGCCCTGGGATGATGGTCAAAATGGCGCGTTCACGACAGGCAAGCCGTGGCTGCCGCTCAATGCTGATTGGCAGGAGCGGAATGTGGCGGCCCAATCGGCTGACCCCGAATCGATGCTGAACCTCTATCATAAGCTGCTGGCGCTGCGGCGCGAACATGAGGCGCTCTCGGTTGGCGATTTCATGCCGGTGGAGTGCGAAGGCGATATCCTTGCCTATGAACGCTGGCATGGCCGGGATTCCCTGCTGATCGCATTGAATCTCGGTGACCGGGAGCAGATCTTTCTCGCGCCCCGCCCGGTGGACGGGGCGCTGGTTTCCACGCTTGGCGCACCTAAGCCCTGCTCGGGCGCGAAAGTCGTTCTCGCGCCCAATGAGGGCGTCATCCTCAAGCTGGAGTAGACCGTGCGCATCGCCATGCTGGCGCCGATAAGCTGGCGCACGCCGCCCCGGGCCTACGGGCCATGGGAGCTCGTGACGAGCCTCCTCACCGAAGCGCTGGTCGCGCGGGGCGTGGATGTGACGCTGTTCGCCACGCTCGACAGCCAAACCGCCGGAACTCTCGAGGGGGTCTGCCCGGCGCCGTATTCGGAAGATCCCAGCATCGATGCCAAGGTCTGGGAAATCCTTCACGTCGCCCATCTGTTCGAGCGGGCAGGGGCGTTCGATCTGATCCACAACCAAGCCGATTTCGTCCCGCTCGCCTTCACCCGGCTGGTTGACACGCCGGTCGTCACCACCATTCACGGCTTTTCCAGCCCGCGAATCCTGCCGGCCTTCCGCGCCTATCAGGATCGGGTTCATTATGTCGCGATCAGCGATGCCGATCGCGCGCCGGACCTCCGCTATGCCGCGACCATTCATCACGGCATTCCGATCGAGGAGTTTCCGTTCGATCCCACGGGCGCGGACGATCTGCTCTTCTTCGGCCGGATCCATCCCGACAAGGGGGCTGCCGAGGCGATCGCCGCCGCGCGGGCGTCGCATCGGCGGCTGATCATGGCGGGGATCGTTCAGGATCATGCCTATCATGAGCAGATGGTGGCACCCGCTATCGATGGCGAGCGCGTGCGCTTCATCGGCGCCGTCGGCGGCGCTGACCGCGCGCGGAGCTTGGGCGCGGCGCGCTGCCTGCTCCACCTGATCAATTTCGATGAACCGTTCGGCCTTTCGGTGATCGAGGCGATGGCATGCGGCACCCCGGTGATCGCGTGCAATCGCGGCTCGATGCCCGAGCTGATCGATCATGGCGTCACCGGTTTCCTGGTGGACAGCGTCGACGAAGCGGTTGCCGCCATCGCCCGCATCGATGAGATCGATCGCGCTGCCTGCCGCGCGGCGGTGATGGAGCGCTTCACGGTCGATCGCATGGCCGATGCCTATCTCGCGCTCTATCGATCGATTCTGGCGCGCTCCTGACTGAGCCTGCGGCCGGTTAAGCCAAAGCCATGCTTGCTTCGGAGGGAGGGGAACGCAGCCGCTTCGCCAGCGCGAACTTCAGCATGAGGAACACCAGTCCGGCGCCAAGCGCGAAGCCGGCATGCATCAGCCAGAAGCGGGTTGCCGGCATCGTCGCGATCCAGCCGCCGATCCAGCCGACCAATGCGTTCGCGGCGAAGAAGCAGAGCTGGTACATGCCGACGACGGTCGACTGGATCTGCTTTGGCGCAATCCGCGCGAACAAGGCCAGCGAGACCGGCAGCATATGCGCGAACCCGATCGAGTTGAGGAAGTGGAAGGCGACCGGCCATGCCATGCCGATCTTGCCGCCATGGGGCTGCGTGGCCGCGGCCATGAACAAGCACAGCATGCCCGCGATCGAGAACAGCGAGCCGATCACGATCTTGCCCAGCTCGTCGGGCTCACGCCAGCGCTTGCCATACCAGCGGTAGAACAGCGCCACGATCGCCAGGAAGCTGACCGAGACGATCGCGTCCAGGGTGATCAGCCAGGTGGTCGGCAGCTTGGTTCCGAAGAAATTCAGTTCGAAGCTGCGATCACCCCATAGCAGATAGGCGTTGAAGATCTCCTGATTGGGCAAAAGCCCGATCGCGAGCACCGGTATCAGCAGGATGGTGATGCCAAAGCTGATCCAATCATTCTTGGTCATGGGCATGCGGGGTGCGGAGTTGGTTTCCTTGGCTCGACGCACCTGCTCCTCACGCGGCAGATAGCGTTGCCCGGCGAGGTAGATGGCGAGGCCGATCAGCATGCCCACGCCGGCTGCGCCAAACCCCCAGTCCCAGCCGATCTTTTCGCCCAGCGTGCCGGTGACCAGCGGGGAGATGATGACGCCGGCGTTGATCGCAAGATAATAAATCTGGAAAGCATCTGCGCGGCGGAGGTCGTCAGGCTTGTAGAGCGAAGCGATCTGGCTCGCGAGATTGCCCTTGAACAGCCCCGAGCCGATCACGAGCGCAAGCAGCGCAAACAGGAAGCTCACTTCGAACGCCATCAGAAAATGGCCGAGCGCCATCATCAGCGCCCCGGCCAGCACCGTCAGCCGCTTGCCGAGCCATTTGTCCGCGATCAGGCCGCCCAGCGTCGGCGTGAAATAGACCAGCGCCGTGTAGGTTCCGAAGATGGCCGAGGCGAGGGCGGGGCCCTGCAGGCCGCCATAGAGCTTCCTGAAGTCGCCGAAGAAGGCGATGTTCTCGACATGGCCCGGAAGCAGCAGCTGCTTGGCCATGTAGAGCACCAGTAGCGACTGCATGCCATAATAGGAGAAGCGCTCCCATGCTTCGGTGAAGGCGAGATATCCGAGGCCTTTCGGATGCCCGAGGAAGGCGCGGTCCTCCAGCGGCGCCTCCATGGCGGCAGGGATCGGTTCGTTCGCGGTCACATACCGAACCCCGCCGGGTGCCTAGGCGACTGAACGGCTTTATGCCTTGGCTTCCGCGGGCGCCGTGCTCGCCGCGGTCTGGCCGAACATGATCTTGCGCTGCTCGTCCGTCATTTGCTGCGGCTGGTTGCTGGGGCGATATTGCTCGCCAATTTCATATGCGCGCTTGGTGGCGGGACGGTCGGCGATCGCCTCCTTCCAGCGCTTCAGATTAGGAAAATCCTCGATATTCTGGCCCTGCGGCTCCGGCAGGACCCAGGGATAGGAGGCCATGTCCGCAATCGTATAATCGTCGTCCGCGACGAAAGCCCGATTGGCGAGGCGGCGGTCCAGCACGCCATAGAGCCGGTTGGTTTCGTTGACATAGCGATCGATCGCATATTGCAGATGCTCGGGCGCATAGTTGCGAAAATGATGGTTCTGCCCCGCCATCGGCCCCAGGCCGCCCATCTGCCAGAACAGCCATTGCAACACCTCGGCCTCGCCGCGCAGATCGGCGGGAATGAACTTGCCCGTCTTCTTCGCCAGATAGAGCAGGATCGCGCCCGATTCGAAGAGCGAGAGCGGCGCGCCGCCGTCGGCCGGTTCATGATCGACGATCGCGGGCATGCGGTTGTTGGGGGCGATCTTGAGGAAATCCGGCTGGAACTGCTCACCCTTGCCGATATTCACCGGAACGATCTTATAGGGCAGGCCGGTTTCTTCCAGGAAGAGCGTGATCTTGTGACCGTTCGGGGTTGGCCAATAGTGCAGATCGATCATGGGCGCGCCTTCTCAGCTGCGTTGCTTGGGGCAACTTACATAGAGACCGCTTTCCATTTGTGAAGTCGTGCACAATGAGCCTGTACAGTAATCCTACGGGTTGCCGACTAACCCCGAATTTACAGCGGGGCGCGCAAATGGGCCTACAACACATGGGGAGGAAATCGCTCGCCTAACCCCATCGCCGCGCCGGAAGCTGGTCCCAATTGCCCCTCGACGGGCTTCCGGCGGGCGAACTGCCCCACCAGGCCCTGCAAGCTTCGGCATCTACGTATTGGTGCGGCAGCGCCCATCCTTCATCCCATGCGCGATCCGATGACAGGCGGAGAGAGAGCATGCGGCTCCAATTTACGAAATCCAGAAGCGGTTTGGCTGCGGCTTATGGCTTCGCCTGGCTCGCCGCCGTCTTTATCTGGTGCTCGCTCCCGCACTGATTCCGTATTGCCTGTCATAAACCGGCGCAAAATCAGGTATCGGCCACCGCAGCTTGGGCAGCGTGAACAGCTTTCTTCGAGCGTGACGGCGGATTCCCGACCGGCAGTTTCATCAAGGGCCGCTCAACCACGAAGTAAAGAAGCGACGAGAGCAAGATGGTTGTCACCGTGAGGGCAATTAGCAGGAAATCCGGATTGAGACGGGGAAATGACGGGCGTTTGACGATATTTGCCACGACAAATTCGATCAGCGGATGTGCCAGATAGATCGTGTACGAAGCCGTTCCCAGGAAGATGAAAAATTTGCGTATGGCGCCGCTCGATCGCGTTTCGGTCAACACGGCGCCGGCCACGATCAGAACCCCGGGGATGCCCCAGCATATGATCCGGTTACGGATCGGATTCGCTGTAAAGGTCGATCCCAGAAACGCGGCGCCACCGACGATGATGAGAGCCACGCCAAGATAATGGTAGAACGCCGTCCGGGGACGATTTGGCCCGGCAAGAAATCTGGCAATCAAGACACCAGCCATGAATTCGAGAAGGAGACCCGATGACAGCACGGACGTGATCGGATTCTCGTGATCTTGAAAAAGCAGCACCGCCAAGGCCAAGGTGCCTATTGAAATCATCGCCAATGGAAAGACCCGTCGACCACCGGCCATGAGGATCGTCAGCGAACATACGATGTAGAAATACATCTCGAAGGTGAGCGTCCAGCCGGGATCAAGGAACGGGTGAGTATTAACATACCCGATGCCGCTTCTGTATTTTGCATATGGTATCAAAAAATAGGAGTGCGCCATTAGAGCGGGGGTAACGATGAAGTCAGTCATGAACCGGCCGGAAAGCCACATCAACGCGGCCAAGGACGTAAAAATCCAATATAAAGGCACCACGCGCCAAAAGCGCCGAAATGCGAACCGCGCTGCCGGCACCGCGCCTCTCGGTAAATTCCGGGCCGCGTAGGTGATCACGAATCCACTGATACAGAAAAAGATGTCCACCCCGCCGGCACCTACCTGCTTAAATCGGTAGAAGTTCGAGAGAAGCGAACCCGGCTGAGTTTTGTCGACCAGCCAGAAATAATGATGAAGAACAACGATCGAGGCGGCAATCCCGCGCAATATTTGGACGTTCTCGAATTTTTCTGACGACCGCAAGGGAACGGAAGCGCTCATAGAGGGGTGATTATCAGAAGAGTTCCGATATGCAACCGCCAGGCCTCTTTTTAGGCCTTAATCAATGCTCACTCCGCCGCGACCATCTCCGCTTCGGCGTCGTTGAGCGGCCGGTCGAGCCGGCTGAGCATCTCCTTGGGACAGACCTGCCAGATCCGATCGCGCCATGTCTCCCAATCGTCGAGTACCGCATTGGCCCAGCCGCTGCCGGTGGCAACGGCGTGCTCGGCGATGAGGGACTTGCAGCGCGCTTCCCAATAAGCCGATCCGAAGCGCTGCCAGATGATGCTTTCGGGGTTGGCGTGCTTGACGAAGCTGCCATCCTGATCGAGGACGAACGCCATGCCGCCGGTCATGCCGGCCCCGAAATTCTCGCCGACCTTGCCCAGGATCACGGCGGTGCCGCCGGTCATATATTCGCAGCCATTCGCGCCGCAGCCTTCCACCACCACGGTCGCACCGGAATTGCGAACGGCGAAACGCTCGCCGGCCTGGCCCGCGGCAAAGAGCTTGCCCGCGGTCGCACCGTAAAGAACGGTGTTGCCGATGATCGTGTTGTTCGGCGTGTCGAGCGGCGAAGACACCATCGGGCGCACGACGATGGTCGCCCCCGAGAGACCCTTGCCGACATAATCATTGGCGTCGCCGAATACCTCGAGCCGCAGCCCTTTGACCGCGAAGGCACCCAGCGACTGGCCCGCGCTGCCACGCAGCCGCACATGCACATGCCCGTCGGCCAACGCGGCCATGCCATATTTGCGCGTGATCTCCGCCGAGAAACGGGTGCCGACGGCGCGATGCGTGTTGCGCACCGTATACGTCAGCTGCATCTTCTCGCGCCGTTCGAAGACCGCCTTGGCGTCGCGGATCATCTGCGCATCGAGGCTGTCGGGTACCTCGTTGCGGAAACTGCTGATGTTGAAGCGGCGCTCATCGTCCGGCGCATCGACCTTGGCGAGGATCGGATTGAGGTCGAGATCGTCGAGATGCTCGGCGCCGCGGCTGACCTGGCGCAGCAGCTCGGTGCGGCCGATCACCTCGTCGAGGCTGCGGACGCCGAGGCGGGCGAGGATTTCGCGCACTTCCTCGGCGATGAAGCTCATGAGGTTGATCACCTTCTCGGGCGTGCCCACGAACTTCTTGCGCAACGCTGCGTCCTGCGTGCAGACGCCGACCGGGCAGGTGTTGCTGTGGCACTGGCGCACCATGATGCAGCCCATGGCGACCAGGCTCAACGTGCCGATGCCGAACTCCTCGGCGCCCAGGATGGCGGCAATGACGATGTCGCGGCCGGTCTTGAGCCCGCCGTCGGTGCGCAGCTTGACGCGATGGCGCAGGCCGTTGAGCGTCAGCACCTGATTGGCCTCGGTCAGCCCCATTTCCCAGGGCGAACCGGCGAATTTGATCGAGGTTTGCGGGCTGGCGCCGGTGCCGCCGACATGGCCGGAGACCAGGATGACATCGGCATGCGCCTTGGCAACGCCCGCCGCGACTGTGCCGATGCCCGCCGAGCTGACCAGCTTCACGCAGACCCGCGCGCGTGGATTGATCTGCTTCAGATCGTAGATCAGCTGGGCCAGATCCTCGATCGAATAGATGTCATGATGCGGCGGCGGCGAGATCAGGGTCACACCGGGCGTCGAATGACGCAGCTTGGCGATCATGTCGGTGACCTTGAAGCCGGGAAGCTGGCCGCCCTCGCCGGGCTTGGCGCCTTGGGCAACCTTGATCTCGATCTCTTCGGCCGATCCCAGATATTCCGCCGTGACGCCGAAGCGGCCCGAGGCGATCTGCTTGATCACCGAGTTGGCATTGTCGCCATTGTCATAGGGCCTGAAGCGGCGGGCATCCTCGCCGCCCTCGCCTGAGACGGCCTTGGCGCCGATCCGGTTCATCGCGATCGCAAGCGTCTCATGCGCTTCGGGAGAGAGCGCGCCGAGTGACATGCCGGGTGTCACGAAGCGCTTGCGGATCTCGGTGATCGCCTCGACGCTTTCGATCGAGACCGGTTCGTCAGCCCAGTTGAATTCAAGCAGGTCGCGCAGGTAAACCGCCGGCAGATCGCGCACGCCGCGCGAAAATTGCAAATAGGTGGAATAGCTGTCGGTCGCGACCGAGGTTTGCAGCAGATGCATGAGCTGGGCGGAATAAGCGTGGGTCTCGCCGCCGGCCCGATGACGATAGAAGCCGCCGATCGGCAGCGTGACGACCGCTTCGTCCCAGGCTTGTTCGTGTCGCAACATCGCGGAGAACTGCAGCGAGGCATAGCCTTCGCCCGATATCTTGCTCGGCATGCCCGGGAACAGATCGTTGACGAGCGCGCGCGAAAGGCCGACCGCTTCGAAATTATAGCCGCCGCGGTAGCTCGTGATCACGGCAATGCCCATCTTCGACATGATCTTCAGCAAGCCGTCGTCGATCGCCTTGCGCTGGCGGGCAAGACAATCCTCGAGCGAAAGATCGCCGAACAGGCCGCGCGCGTGCCGATCGGCGATCGCCGCCTCCGTCAGATAGGCGTTCACGGTGGTCGCGCCGACGCCGATCAGCACCGCATAATAATGGGTGTCGAGGCATTCCGCCGAGCGGACGTTGACCGAGGCATAGCTGCGCAGCCCCTTGCGGACGAGGTGCGTATGCACGGCGGCAGCGGCCAGCACCATCGCGACCGCGATCCGGTTAGGCCCGGCATTCTCGTCGGTCAGGAACAGCTCGGTCTTGCCCGCGCGGACCGCGCTTTCCGCCTCGGCGCGGATCTTGGCGATCGCGTTGCGAAGAGCGTCGGAGTCGGCATCGACCGGATAGGTGCAGTCGATCGTCGCAGCCTGCTGACCGAAATGCGCCTTCAGCATATTCCAGGCCTTGGTCGAGAGCACCGGCGATTCGAGCACCAGTACATCGCTCTGCTGCGCACCGGATTCCAGGATGTTCGCGAGATTGCCGAACCGCGTCTTGAGGCTCATCACGCGGGTTTCGCGCAAGGAATCGATCGGCGGGTTGGTAACCTGGCTGAAGCTCTGCCGGAAGAAATGGCTGATGAGCCGCGGCTTGGGCGAGATCACCGCGAGCGGCGTATCGTCGCCCATCGATCCGACCGCTTCCTTCGCGTCTTCGACCTGCGGCGCGAGGATCAGCTCGAGATCCTCGAGGCTCTGGCCCGCCGCAATTTGGCGCCGGGTCAGTTCTGCCCGGTCATAACGGGTGATGTGATCGCCTTTCGGCACCTTGAGATCGCCGAGCGTCCGAAAGTCCTTGACCCAATCCTGATAGGGATGCTCGGCAGCGATCCGTGCCTTGATCTCGGCGTCGCCATAAAGCTTGCCCTCATCGAGATCGATCGCGATGATCTGGCCCGGCCCCATGCGGCCCTTGCGCACGATGGTGGATTCGGGAACGACCACCATCCCGGTTTCCGAGCCGATGATCAGCAGATTGTCCGACGTCAACGTGGTGCGCAATGGGCGCAGCGCGTTGCGGTCAACGCCCGCAACTGCCCAGCGGCCATCGGTCATCGCCAGCGCGGCCGGTCCGTCCCATGGCTCCATCACCGAGCCGAAATAGCTGTACATGCAGCGCACCTGCTCGGGCAGGTCCGAGTTGCTCTGCCAGGCTTCGGGCACAAGCATCAGCTTGGCGGTCGGCGCATCGCGGCCCGCGCGCACGATCGTCTCGAACACGGCATCGAGCGCAGCGGTATCGGAAGCGCCGGCTGGGATCACGGGCTTCACTTCATCGCCATGATCGCCGAAGGCGAGGCTCGCCATCTTGATCTCGTGGCTCTTCATCCAGTTCTTGTTGCCGCGGATCGTGTTGATCTCGCCATTGTGCGCCAGCATCCGGAAGGGCTGCGCCAGCCACCATTGCGGGAAGGTGTTGGTCGAATAGCGTTGGTGAAAAATCGCGACGCGGCTGACGAAGCGATCGTCCAACAGATCGGGATAGAAGACGGACAGTTCCTCGGCGAGGAACAGGCCCTTGTAGATGATCGACCGGCACGAAAGCGAGCAGATGTAAAAATTCTGGATCTGCGCTTCGATCGCCTTGCGCTCGATGCGGCGGCGGATGAGGTACAGATTTTTCTCGAACTCAGCCTCGCTGCACTCCTCCGGTAGCGGGCCGGCGATCATGATCTGCTCGATCTCCGGACGCAGGCGAAGCGCCTTCTCGCCGATCACCGAGACATCGACCGGGACCTGCCGCCAGCCATAGATCGAGTAGCCGAAATCGATGATCTCGCTTTCGACGATCGAACGGCACATCTCCTGCGCACCAAGGTCGGTGCGCGGGAGGAACACCATGCCGACGGCCAGCCGGTTGGGGCGCGGGCGATGGCCCGATGCCTCGATCGCATCGTCGAAGAAGTGGACGGGCAGGTCGACATGGATGCCGGCGCCGTCGCCGGTCTTGCCGTCCGCATCGACCGCGCCGCGGTGCCACACCGCCTTGAGCGCGTCGATCGCAGCGGTCACGACGCGACGCGACGGCTTCCCGTCCGTCGCGGCGACGAGGCCAACGCCGCAGGCATCGGATTCGAATTCCGGGCGGTACATGCCCTCACGGGCGAGGCGTTCGCGTTGATCGATGCTCATATTGGTCCCGTATTCCTGTCCGTCAGCTGCCGGCGATCGGCGCCGAGCGATTGGCTTCGTCGGTTGCCTGGCGGACGGCCTCATCCGTTGCCTTGCGCAGCAGGCTCTCCGAATTGCGATAGAAAGCGCCGCCCACGCGAGCGCTGACCGGCGCAAGCACACTATAGTCGTCGCGGTGCACGCCAGCGAGCACCGCCGCGAGCTCCGCCGGCGTCAGTGCTGTCCGATAGGCTGCGGCGAGATTGGCTTCCCACGTTTCGGCATAGCGGAAGGACATCTCCTCGGCGGCTTCCGCCAGTAGCGCGTCCGCCCGGGGCGCGCCCACGGCCTTGGCGAGGCCAGCGCCCGCATTGCCCTGATCCAGCGTCATCAGGATCATCGAGCGGAAGCTTTCGCGCGGCGTGAGCGCGTGCGCGATCTGCGCGGCGGCATCGGCCTTGGCGGAAACAGGCGTGGCGGCAAACGCCGCGGCAACCAGCATGGTAAGCATGACTCCACTAACCCCCAGTGACATGGCCGCGCCCCAGTGCGGCCGACTACGCGCCCGCCCCCGCGGCGGGCGATGAAATCAGGCGGCTACCGCCTCGGGCTCCGCCCGCTTGGCGTCCGCACTGCGCAGCTTGGCCTTGAGATAGGTGTGCATGCGCTCCGAAACATCGCGTCCGTCCCGCACCGCCCACACCACGAGGCTTGCCCCGCGTACAATGTCGCCAGCGGCGAAAACGCCGTCGAGACTGGTCTGCATCGTCTTGTGATCGACCCGCACCGTGCCCCAGCGCGTCACCGAAAGCTCGTTCGCGTCGAACAGCCTGGGCAGCTCCTCGGGATCGAATCCCAGCGCCTTGACGACGAGATCGGCTTCGATGCGGAACTCGCTGCCGGGCTCCGGCTCCGGCGCGCGCCGGCCGCTCGCATCGGGTGGGCCCAGGCGCATCACCGTCGCGCGGACGCCGCTGACATGCCCGGTGCCGTCAAATGCTTCGGGGGCGGAAAGCCAGACGAACTCGACGCCCTCTTCCTCCGCGTTCTTAACCTCGCGCTGCGAACCCGGCATGTTGGCGCGGTCCCGGCGATAGAGACACTTCACGGATTTCGCACCCTGGCGGACCGCGGTGCGCACGCAATCCATGGCCGTATCGCCGCCACCGACGACCACGACATTCTTGCCCGCGGCATTGAGGCTGCCGTCCTCGAACGCAGGAACGCTGTCGCCGAACCCCTTGCGGTTGGAGGCGGTGAGATAGTCGAGCGCTTCGACCACGCCCGGCGCGCCGACGCCCGGCGCCTTGATCTGGCGCGGTTTGTAGACGCCGGTTGCGATCAGGATCGCGTCGTGCCGCTCGCGCAGCGCCTCCAATGACGCATCCCGGCCCACTTCGAAGTCCTGGTGAAAAATGACGCCGCCATCGATCAGCCGCTGCACGCGGCGCATGACGACATGCTTTTCCAGCTTGAAGCCGGGAATGCCATAGGTAAGCAGGCCGCCCGCACGATCATGCCGATCGTAAACATGCACTTCATAGCCGCGCGCGCGCATGAGATCGGCGACGGTGAGCCCCGCCGGGCCGGCGCCGATGATGCCGATCGACTGGCCGCGGTCGGCGAGAGGGCGAAGGGGCTCGACCCATCCCTCTTCCCAGGCCGTGTCGGTGATGAACTTTTCGACTGAGCCGATCGTGACAGCGCCATGCCCCGAAAACTCGATGACGCAATTGCCCTCGCACAAGCGATCCTGCGGGCAGATGCGGCCGCAGATTTCCGGCATCGTCGAGGTGGCGTTGGAAAGCTCATAGGCTTCGCGCAGCCGGCCTTCGGCCGTGAGGCGCAGCCAGTCCGGAATATGGTTGTGGAGCGGGCAATGCACCGAGCAATAGGGCACGCCGCACTGCGAGCACCGCCCGGACTGTTCTTCAGCCTTCTCCAAGCCGTAGGCCCGTGAAATTTCGGCAAAGTCCGCGCTTCGGCCGGCAGCTTGACGCTTTTCCGGATAGTCCTGCTGGACGTTGGTGAATTTCAGCATGCGAGTGTCAGCCATATGCGCTCCTGTGGCGCCTATAGCTCAAACCCTCGGCCGAGTCACGAAAAATTGGAGATTTATGACAGGCGAACTTACCTAATTTTCGCTATTTCCGATTCTGACGTCCAATTGCAACAGTTCGTCCCGTGGAAAATGGTCCGGATCGGACCTACTTGTTGAGCAGCCATATCAATGCTGCCGCTCCGGCAATGATACGATACCAAGCGAAAGGGCTGAAGCCGCGCCGGGAAACGATCGATACGAAGGCCTTGATTACGACAATCGCCACCACGAATGAGACCAGCATGCCGAGCGCGATCATCTGAAACCCCACGCCGCCGCCGCTCATCAGCGCCTCGCGATTTTTGGCGATTTCGACCGCGCTCGCGCCCAGCATCGTTGGAATCGCGAGAAAGAAGCTGAATTCGGCCGCGGTTCTGCGCTCGACGCCCAGTGAAACGGCGCCGAGGATCGTCGCGCCGGAACGGCTCACGCCCGGAATCATCGCGAGGCACTGGATCACCCCGATGCCTAACGACCGCGACAGCGGAATGTCGGCCACCCCCACAATGTGGCCGCGCTTGGCCAGGCGCTCGATCACAAGAATGGCGAAACCCCCCAGGATCAGGGCTACCGCCACCACCTCGGGCTCTCCCAGCAGCGCCTCGATCTGCTTGTGCAGGGCGAGGCCGATCACCGCGGCGGGCACGAACGCCAGGATGAGGTTGCGCGCGAACCGGATCGAAACCGCCTCGCGCTTCAAGAGCCCATGGAGGACGGCCCAGAAGGTTCGCCAGTAGAGCACGACGACTGCAGCAATCGCGCCGAGCTGAATGACAATGTTGAAGACCTTCCACTGCTCGTCGTCATAGCCGAGCAGGGCGCCTGCAAGGATCAGATGGCCTGTCGAGGATACCGGCAGGAATTCAGTCAGTCCTTCGACGATGCCGAGAAGGACGGCGGTTGCGGTCGTATCCATGCTTGGAATGCCTCGTCCCGGATGTTGAGGTGGAGCGGATGGCGTTTGGAAAAGAAAAACCGTCCGGGCGGTTACGCCGCTTTGGAAACCGCGCCGAAGCGTCCGTGGCGGCGGAACTGGACCAGCCACTCCGGGGCGACCGCGGCGATTGGCGCGGGATCGATGCCAAAGGCGGCGAAGCCCTTCGCGCCCGGGCTGACGACATTGTCCTTCTGCAGCATCAGCCACTGATCCCAGGTGATCGGGGCGCCGGGCGCCCATCCGCCGAACCGCGCCATCGCGCTTGCGACCGCATCGGGGACGGCGACAAGGCTTGGCGTACGCCCGATCAGCCGCGCGATGGTCTCGTGCAGCTCCCACATGGTGAGGATCTCCGGGCCGCCGAGCTCAAAGATCTTTCCGCCGAACCTCTCCGGCTTCACCGCGGCTTCGGCAATCGCGCAGGCCACGTCGTTCACGAAGGCGGGCTGAAATCTCGTGTTGCTGCGAATGACGGGGATCGCAGGGAAGAGCCGGATCATCCGGGCGAAGCGGTTGACGAACTGGTCCTCGGGCCCGAACAGGATCGAGGGACGCAAGACCGTCGCCTTGGGAAACGCCGCGAGCACCGCGGCTTCGCCTTCGCCCTTGCTGCGGCCATAAGCCGAAAGGCTCGCCGGATCAGCGCCGATGGCGGAAATGTGGACGAGCGATGTCACGCCCGCCCTGGCCGCCGCCTCAGCGACGTTGCGTGCGCCCTGCACATGAACGGTCGTGAAATCACCCTTGAGCACGCCCACAAGGTTGATCACGGCGTCGGCACCCTCGATGGCGCGCGCCGCGCTCGCGGCATTGCCAATGTCGGCCGAGATGAACTGGCTCTGCCCTAACCCTCCGAGCGGCTTCACGAACCAGGCCTTGCGGGCATCACGCTCGGCGATCCGGACGCGGATGCCGCGCCGGAACAGCTCCTGCGCAACATAGCGGCCCAGAAACCCGCCGCCTCCGAACAGCGTCACCAGCCCGTTCATTCCGCAATCCTTCCCGATTCCAGCACGCGCGGATCCATGCCCGCGCAGCGGTCGGTTGACAAGCGCGGACCGCCCCCGCTAAGCGCGCCCACCTACCCGCATGAAACTGCGACCGTGCCCAGATGGCGGAATTGGTAGACGCACCAGCTTCAGGTGCTGGCGATCGCAAGGTCGTGGAGGTTCGAGTCCTCTTCTGGGCACCACCGCCTCTTTAAGCAATTGAATTTGCAAAAGAATGGCGGTTATCTGCGCTTCTCCGTTGCTCCCACGGTACAAACGACGGTACAAAACCGTCTCTTGGAGCGGTATCAATGGGAGCCTCAGTGGACTAGGCCGGGCCGCTTGTGCTCTGGCAGGTTTCAGAAACCCGATGGCGGATAGCAGTCGTGAGAGCGCCCTTTCGAGAATGAGTTTTGAATTTGCCGGCATTTCGAGCCGCAAACCGGAAGACCCAAATTCGGCCATTTGTGCAGGCTGAGCGGAGCCCGAAACCAGACGTTGGTTCAGGTCGATTTTCGCCGCTGTAAGGCGTGGAGCGGACATTGCCGGCGGCGCTCACCGCCTAAAAGCGGACAGGCAGCCCACCAGGTCCGCATCATGATGGACCATCGTCGCGCGGCCGACGGATGTGAAGCAAATGGTCAGCTGTTAGGAAGCGCGGCTGTGCACGCCAACGGCGACAATGGGCGCGCACTGCCGTCCGGCTGCTGAATAGCATGCGAATGACCGGTCTTGGAAGAACCGGACGCTACCGCCGAGACGAAAGGCTCATAATCCGATCATTCGGTTCGACGGAGTGGCCCACAATCACAATCCAATGATAAGTGTATGATAATTCGACCACATGGAGTGCTGCCGGGGGCACGATACCCTGCCCACTTGACCTGCCGAAATATTCAAACGATCGTCGTCTGTCGGCCAGCCCAGGTCATTCCGCGCCTCACGCTTCAACGTCCCGTCACACCGGAACCGGTCATTGAAATGCATTGGAGCAGCCGGACGGCTGTGCGCCTCAATTGTTGCCGTTGAGCTGCGTTCGGCTAGATCCCGAAACCCGCCATTCGTTCATCCAGGATCGAGGGGCGTCGTGATCATTCCTCTTTGGGCATTCTTGCCTGGCAGCTTCTAGCCGGCAGCAGCCCAAGCAGCCACTAGGGCATAATCGCAAACTTGCCGAGCGTCGACTACCCGCTCACCCCGATCAATCTGCGGCCAATGACGGCCGTAGACTCGTTCGGGCTGAATGTCGCCGGCGAACAGCGGATCGAAGCGATTCCATCACATGCGCACGGTTTTCGCAACAGACGTCGATCACGCGCTCGAACAGTAGGTTCTCAACGTTCCGAAGCGACAGCGGAAACCGCTGTATATCCGCGCGACCAAACGGATGACCACGGTGAAGGGTTGAACTAGCGGAATGGGTAGCGAAGCTTACGCGAGCGTGCCATCCGCTTCCGGTAATTACGGCCTGCTAACAAGATATGCATCTGCTCATACAAACGCTCTGACAGAGCCTTGCGGAACCGCAGGCTGAGACCGGTGGTGCGCTCGTTAGTGTGAAGTTCTATCTTATCACTCTGAAGGTTGTCGCTTAATTCACGGCAGCCCGGCTCATCCGTAAACTCGTATTGATAACAGAGTTGGGGAGGATCGATGGGCTGCGAGCGCATTGAGCGGCCGCGCAATCATGCGCAATTCATTGGCTTCGACGGCTATGATGATTTCACGCCCGTGCCGCACAGCATGGCGGCTTTGGGTCGGTGTACGCCGACCGGCTCCCTGCGTCGCAATTTGCCGCGCTGCCTCCCGCTCGACCGGGTAAGCGCAGAGCCGACACTAACCTCTTTTTCGCAATGCCGGACGGTTCGCCTCCGGCCGGAAAACCGCCGTCCGGAGATGGCGAGGTGTCATTGCTGCGCAGCGGCGGCCTGACTCAGCGCACGTGAGAAGCTGCACTTAACTGATCAAGAAATGGATCGAGCATGACCGACAGCCCTTTTTCCGACCTTCGCGGTCTTCCCTTTTACGATGAACCCATCAGCTATCTGGTGCTCGGTGGCAAACCGACGGCATGGGAATTCGGCGGCTGGAAGACGGAAAGCATGTCGTGGAAGACAGGCTGTTACATCCATGCCGGGCTTTCCGACACCGAGATACGATTTACCGGCAAGGACGTCCTGTCGTTCTTCGAAAGCATCTGCACCAACAGTTTTGCCAAGTTCTCGATCGGCGCCATGAAACATGCGGTGATGTGCACAAGCGAAGGCTTGATCGCGATGCATGGCATTCTTCAGCGAAACGACGATACGGACGTGAGCTTCTTCGCAGGCGGTCCATGGCCACTGTATCACGCGTTGAAGTCCAAGCTCGACGTCAAGGCGGAGCCGGTTCGCACCTATCTGTTCCAGGTGGCGGGTCCCACCTCGCTCACCGTGCTCGAGCGCGCGACCGGCGAATCTCTGGACGACATCAAGTTTTTGCGGACCCGCAAGAGCCGTATCGGCGGGCATGATGTGGAGATCGGCCGCGTCGGCATGTCGGGTAACCTCGCGTACGAAGTGCGCGGCCCGCTGGCGGAGGGGCCGACCGTCTACGATACCATCTATCGCGCCGGACACGATCTGGGGATCCAGCGTCTGGGCTGGCGTACCTATCTCGTCAATCACGTCGAAGGCGGATTTCCGCAGCAGAACTGGACCTTTCAGAGCGCCGGACTCGAGGACCCCGGCTTCTTCGATTTCGTGCCGCCGTTCCGGAGAGCGCGCAACGTTTCGGGCAGCGTCGAGCCGGCAAATATGCGCGCCCGCTATCGCACGCCATTCGAGTTAGCGTGGTCGAACGCAGTCAAATTCGACCATGATTTTATTGGCCGCGCCGCGCTTGAGCGCGAGGCCGCCGATCCGAAGCGAACAGTCGCGACGCTCGTCTGGAATGCGGAGGACGTGATCGACATCCATGCGTCGTTGTTTCAGCAGGGGCAGGAATACAAGACGCTGGATTTGCCGACATCGCCGACCTGGGTAGAGGGCGTGCTCGCGCATGCCGATCACATCCTGAAGGATGGCCGAGAGGTCGGTTATTCGTCGGGAACGATCTACAGCTATTATTACCGCCAGAACATGTCGATGGCCGTGATCGACCGCGAGTATGCGGAGATTGGTACGCCGGTCACCATTCAGTGGGGCGACCATGGCGGTCGCATCAAGGATGTTCGGGCGACAGTCGAGCGGTTCCCTTATTTGACTGAAGGCCGCAACGATCAGGTGCTGACCGCCAGCATCACGGCTGATGCCTGAAGATGACCCAAACAAAATCCTGCGCATCGCGATCAATCAATGTCGCGATCGGTTACCCTTATAAATATACGCATCATCGAACTACGAAAATCGCATTTGTCGCTGATATGACGATAGGATATTAAGTAAATTATATTTTCAGCCTATACTTTAAATTTGAAAGATACAAAGCAATACTTTGATTTAGATCTGTCGAATCTCGTTAAGTGTGCTGATGAACGACCTGGGCTATTCGGGCGAAATATTTTGGGGAGGAAATAAATGCGGATTTCGTTGTTCTTTTCAACCAGCGTCCTGGCCATATTGGCGCCTGTTGCGGCGTCGGCTCAGACCAGTCCGGCTTCACCCGCCGCGCCCACCGCGACTGCGGAAGCGGACGCTGCGCGGAGCAGTGCCG
>Ga0207681_10000315_pt1 | contig 35258 bp, 30 predicted proteins | sample KBSS53metaG_FD_184324 | JGI IMG/M metagenome (GOLD analysis project Ga0207681, IMG submission 184324) | Switchgrass rhizosphere microbial communities from Kellogg Biological Station, Michigan, USA - KBS S5-3 metaG (SPAdes) (version 2) | ecosystem: Host-associated > Plants > Roots > Rhizosphere... | reverse complement strand
ATGCTGCGGCAAGAAGGTTCGTGGCGACGGCCGTCGAGAGGAATGGCCAGCACAGACGCCACGCGCGCGCGATGAGCACGAACAGCGGGGTGCCGGGCGGGTGCGGGATACCTAACGACTCGACCGCGGACGCAAACTCGCCGGCATCCCAGAGCGTGATGCCTGGCGCGAGCGTCGTGACGTAGACGATGAGAAGGGTCGTGCCGACGAGGAACGCCGCCCGCCGCGACGACGCTCCGGTCACGCCGGCAATTCTGCGACGGCGTGTTCGGCTGCAGCGCGAGCCGGCCGGCCCGCGATGAGGTCGCGGAGCTGTGGCGGTGTGAGGTTCCGTGTGAGACGCCCCGCCAACGCGATGGAGATGGTGGACGTCTCCTCGGACACCACGATTACTAGCGCGTCTGTCTCCTCGCTGAGTCCGATCGCCGCGCGGTGCCGAGTCCCGAGCGAACGGTCAGCGAGCGGCGCCTGCGACAGCGGGAGAATGCACCCCGCCCCGATGATCGTATCGCCCCGGAGAATGACCGCGCCGTCATGCAGCGGCGAGTACGGCGTGAAGATCGTCGCGAGCAGGTCCGCCGAGACCTTCGCCTGCATCTCGGATCCGGACTGGATGTAGTCACCGAGCGCCATCTCGCGCTCGAGCACGATGATCGCTCCGATGCCGGAGCGCGTGAGACGCTCGACGGCCTCGGTGACCTCGTCGGCCACCTCCACCTCTTCCATCCGCCGGAAAAAGCGGGTCACGCGCGACTGTCCGAGATGCGCGAGCCCCGCCCGAAGCTCCGGCTGAAAGATGATGAGCGCGGCAAACGCGCCGTAGGTGAACACGAGCTCGAGGAGGTAGGTGATCATCGTGAGCTTCGTGGCCCACGCGACGGCGTAGACGAGCACGAGCACGACGATGCCAATGAGCATCTGCACGGCGCGCGTCCCCTGAATGAGCAGCAGGACGCGGTACAGCACGAACGCGACGACGAGGACTTCGATGATGTCGCGCGGGCCGGGGTGAAGCAGGCGCAGTTGGTCGAGAATGGAAGTCATGAATGGCGGGACCCGGGAACGGGGAACTGGGAACCGGATAATGCCACACTGGCTCGTACGATTCCCCAGGCGACATCGAGGGCCTGACGGTTCTGGGACACGTCGTGGACACGGAACAGTCGCGCGCCGTGCAGCAACGCGACGACGTTCGCGCCCACAGTTCCGAAAACTCGCTCCGACGGCTGCTCCACTCCGGACAACTCCCCGATGAACCGTTTTCGAGACACGCCGACCATGACCGGAAAACCTAACGCCGTGACCCGATGTAGGTCGCCCAACACGCGCAGCGAATGCTCGCTTCGCTTCGCGAAACCCACGCCCGGATCCAGTACCATGTGATCGCGCGGAATCCCCGCCGCCAGCGCCGCCCGAACCGACGCCTCCAGCTCCCGAATGACGTCGCCGACGACATCGCCGCCGTATTCGGCATGCTGATACGTCCCCATGGCAGCGACGCCGCCGCGCGAGTGCATCAGCACGAGGCCAGCACCCCCGCGGGCGACAATCTCGCCCAACCGTGGGTCGAGACGTAAGGCCGAGACATCGTTGATGATGTCCGCGCCTGCGTCGAGCGCTGCGTCCGCGACCACGCTCTTGCTCGTGTCGACCGAAATCAGCAGATCAGGGAATCGCGCACGCATTTCGCGGACAATTGGGATGACGCGGCGCTGCTCCTGCTCGGCGGAAACCGTCACCGCTCCCTGCGGGCGCGTCGACTCGCCGCCGATGTCGATACCATCGGCGCGCTCCAACACCAGACGTTCGACCTGCGCCAGGGCGGCATCTTTCGAGTCGAAGCGGCCGCCGTCGCTGAACGAATCGGGCGTAACGTTGAGAACCCCGAAAACGATCGGCCTGTCGAGTGTCAGCTGACGCCGTCGAAACTGCCACGTCGCGGCGGCTGGCGCGGAACGCTTTGACGACTCGGGATTCATGAACCTGCCGGGACCATTTGAATTGCGATGCAACGGTCGGGTGCGGCCGTTTCAACTCATTCGAGGTAGGGTAATCGCCCCCCACCCGAGAAGCACCAATGCACAGACCGCGCGATTACCGAGATCTCCGAGTTTGGCAGAAGGCCGTGGACCTTGGCATTCGATGCTATGAGATCTCGCGCGCGTTCCCGCGCGAGGAGCGTTAGGGGTTGACCGCGCAGATCCGTGCAGCGGTCTCGATCGCGGCGACCATAGCAGAAGGCAATGGCGGTCGCACACGCGGAGAATACCTCAACAATCTCTCCGCCGCCCGAGGATCGCTGCGGGAGGTGGACACTCATCTCGAGTTCGCGCTCCGACTGAACTACAACTCTCAGACAACGATCGACGGTGTCCGCAAACTTCTCGATGAAGTTGCCGCACTGCTCACACGGTTGATCATGGCCCTGAAAGAAAAAGGGAACCGGCTTCAGGTCGGTTCCCAGTTCCCAGTTCCCCGTTCCCGCTCCTCGCCGGCTACGCCGGCGAGGGCTCCGGTCCGCCAATGATCGGCGGCATCCGGCGCGGCTCCGAGATCGGCGGAAGCACGGTTGCCGGCGCCGTCGGCAGCGTCGGTGTGCGCGGCGGAAGCTGCTCGTTCCGACGAAGAATCTCGATGTCTTCGCGCGTCAGCGTCTCACGCTCGAGCAGTGCCGCCGCAACCTTGTGCAGCAGGTCGATGTGCTCCGTGAGGACCGCCTTCGCACGGTTGAACGCCTGGTCGATCACCCGCTTCACCTCGGTGTCCACCAGCTGTGCCGTCTTCTCCGACACCTCGCGCCGGCTCATCAGCTCGCGACCCAGGAACACCTCCTGCTCGTTGTCGCCGACGAGGATCGGGCCAATCGTGTCCGACAGGCCCCACTGCGTCACGTACCGACGCGCGATGCCGGTCGCCTGCGTGATGTCGCTGGCTGCGCCTGTCGTCACGTGATCGTGGCCGAAGATCATCTCCTCGGCCGCGCGGCCGCCGTACGCCATCGCGAGACGCGCCTCGATTTGTTCGCGCGTGACGGACACGCGATCGTCTTCGGGCAACGTAAAGGCGATGCCGAGCGCGCGGCCGCGCGGAACGATCGTGACCTTGTGAAGCGGATCGTTGCCCTTGACAGTCATCGCGCACACGGCGTGACCGGCCTCGTGGTACGCCGTTAGGCGCCGCTCCTCCTCACGCATCACGAGCGACTTCCGCTCGGCGCCGAGCATGACCTTGTCCTTCGCCTCTTCGAGGTCGGCCATGTAGATCTTGTCGTGATTGCGGCGCGCCGCGAGCAGCGCGCCCTCGTTCACGAGGTTTGCCAGGTCGGCGCCGGCCATCCCGGGGGTGCCACGGGCGAGCGACGTGATCGCCACGTCGTCCGCAATCGGCTTGTTCCGCAGGTGCACGCGAAGGATGCCCTCGCGGCCACGTAGGTCGGGCGAATCAACCACGATCTGTCGGTCGAAACGACCCGGACGCAGGAGCGCCGGATCGAGCACGTCGGGCCGGTTCGTGGCGGCAATGAGAATCACGCCGTCATTCGACTCGAACCCGTCCATCTCCACGAGCAGCTGGTTGAGCGTCTGCTCGCGCTCGTCGTGACCGCCGCCCAGGCCGGCCCCGCGGTGGCGTCCGACGGCGTCGATCTCGTCGATGAAGATGATGCACGGCGCATGTGCCTTGCCCTGCTCGAACAGGTCGCGCACCCGGCTCGCACCGACGCCGACGAACATCTCGACGAAGTCGGAGCCCGACATCGAGAAGAACGGACGACCGGCTTCACCGGCGACGGCTCGCGCAAGAAGTGTCTTGCCGGTCCCCGGCGGGCCCACGAGCAGCGCGCCCTTCGGCAGGCGGCCGCCGAGCTTGGTGAACTTCTGCGGATCCTTCAGGAACTCGATGATCTCCTGCAGCTCGACTTTCGCTTCGTCGGCACCGGCCACGTCCGCGAACGTCACCTTCGGCGTGTCTCCGGTCAGCAGCTTGGCCTTCGACTTCCCGAACGAGAACGCCTTCGCCCCGCCCGCCTGCATCTGCTTGAACAGGAAGATCCAGAACCCGATCAGCAGGAAGTACGGCAGGAAGTTGAACAGCAGGGCGCCGAACGAGGGACGAGCGTCCGTTCCGGTGATGATGACGTTCTTCGCGCGCAGACGCTCGAGCTCCGCCGGGTTGTTCTCCATGGGGAGCTTCAGCGTGAAGCGACGCGCCTCACGGTTGTTGACGATGACCGGCTGCTTGAACTGGCCGATGATCCGGCTCCCGGCCTGGATCTTCACTTCGCGCAGATTGTCGCGCTGAAGCTCCTGGTCGTAGAGCGAGTAGTTGATCTCGGAGGCCGAGTCCGATCGCGAGCTCGAGAACTGAATGAACGCGACGGGAATCAGGATCACCAGGATCCAGAAGGAGAGCGTCTTGGAGAAACGCCCGAGATTGAACGGCTTTTTTGGCGGAGTCGGTGGCATGGGCCTCTGCTCGTCCTGCAACTACTGCAAGCTGGCGATGTATGGCAGGTGACGGAAGTTCTCTGCGTGATCCAATCCGTACCCCACCAGGAACTCGTTCGGTGCATCAAACCCCACGAACTTCGTGGGATATCGCAGATGTTCGGCAACGTGCTTGTGCAACAGCGCGCACACCTCGAGGGAACGCGGGCTCCGCTCCGACAGGAGATCGAGCAACCGGCTCAGCGTTCGTCCGGAGTCGACGATGTCCTCCACGAGCAGAATGTGCTTCCCCTCCAACGTCGTTTCGGGATCGTACACCAGCCGCACGCTCCCGCTCGACACCGTGGCGTCGCCGTAGCTCGAAGCGACGAGGAAATCTACTTGCAGGGGACGCCTGATCTCGCGTACCAGGTCGCTGAGAAAAATGAAGCTTCCTTTCAGCAGCCCGAGCACGAGGAGCTCGCCCTCAGGGTACGCCTCCGTGATCTGCTTTCCCAGCTCGCGCACGCGCTCGGAAATCTGGGCGCCGCCGAACGCAATGCGCTTGACCGGGCGCCCGTCGAGGCGCGGATCTTCAACGGTTCGTGAACTCACTGCGCTCGCTTGGGACTCGTTCCACAGGTATATCGGACAATTGGTCGGCCGGACCGTTCGGGTGGCGCGGCAGCGCGGCGAACACCAGGAATCCACACGATCTCGTCATCCGCGAGGACGACCGGCCAACCGACTCGGCTAGGGCCAGCGACCCGCGCATCCGTGAGGAAGCGCTTCACACGACGTGCCGCCCCATCCGTCCGCGCTCGCATCCGGTCTGCCGGTGCCCAGGCGCGAACGGAGAGAGAACAATCCCCAGGGAGATCGACAGTCCACGGATCATCGCGGCCGGTGACCACGGTCGCGCCACACGTTTCTCGATCAGTGTTCTCGGTTGGCGTCACACCGGCAGGCTCAATCGGCTGGAACCACCACCGGCCGAACTCGACCACACCGGTGAGAGAAACCGCCGCCGTGCCCGCACGGCGCTCGACGCGGTGAATGACAAAGAAGTCGCCGTGACGATAGACCTCGACGCCACCCGACAGCTGGATTCGCGCTCCTGGCGCGCCCGAGGTGGTAAACTGTGCCAGACGCAGAGTTCCGCGACGATCGAGAGTCACCCGCGCGCGCGCCGCGATCGCCGGCCAGAGCACGCATAACGCTGCTGAATCGTATGTTGCAAGCGCGTGTCTGGCAACGCGAATGGTGCCATCCTGAGCTTCCGCTGACACGAACCGCCCGGCGACCGCGTCGGCGTCCGCGCGTGTCAGCGCCGCACGCCGCGCGAGCGCGATGAGCTCATCGCCAAAGCCAGGACGGACCCGTTCCAGCGCCGGCAACAGATCGAGACGAACCCGGTTTCGGAGATGGTCCCTGGAGCGGTTCGACGGATCGTCGAGGAATCGGACGCCACGGTCGCGAGCGTATTCCTGAATCGCTGCGCGGGTGACGTCGAGGAACGGTCGGACCACTCCCGGCGCCGCCACGTCGAGCCCCGCCAGCCCACGCGCGCCCGCGCCTCGCAGGACGCGCATCGCCACCGTCTCGATCTGATCGTCTCTGGTGTGCGCGGTCGCGATCACGGCGCCTTCCGACGCGTCGCGAAGAAACCTCCAGCGGGCCGCGCGCCATACCGCCTCGTTGGCACCACAAAGCTCCGCACGTCCTGCGCGCACCTCGAACCCCAGCCGCGCCGCATCGACCGCGACGAGCGCGGCGGCCGCATCAGCGTGAGGGCCCGTCCCGTGGTGGAACGTCAGAACGCGAACCCGCGGCGAGCCCAAGGGCTCGGCGCTCACTGCGTCGTAGACCGCCGACATGAGCGCCATCGAATCGCACCCGCCCGAGACTGCCAGCGCGAGCCCTTCTCCGGTCCCGAGCGTTCGTCTTACCAATGCCCGCGCACCGGCATCGATCGCGGCCTGTGGGCCGCGGTCGTGGTCCCTGGAAGAAGCGGCGGCGGGTACAGATGTCACTGGCGACTCACGCACGGAAAGTCCACCCGGAACGGCTGAGCGATGGGGCCGATGTGATGTAGTCTCTTGAAGGTAACGCACGAGCATGTCACTATTCGCCGCGTTGGCGCATGGGCGCCGACGTTTACAGACGCTTTCGCGAGGCGCACCCTTGGAGACTCACGGACCGCTGGGCACCCTGATCGCCGGCCTCGGATTCGGCGCGTTCTACGCAGCGCTGATCTGGGTGAACCTGCTGCTCGGGCACATGCTCACCCCGCTGTTCCTGATTCCGCTCACCTGGCTGCAGGACAAGGTGCTCGGACGACGCCGTTCGACCTGAGGAGGTCCCATGGGCTTCATCGTTCTGCTCGTCGTCCTTGCGGTGCTGGTCTTCTGGTTCATCGGCGCCTACAACAAGCTGATCGGTTTGAAGAATCAGGTCGCGAATGCGTGGAAGCAGATCGACGTGCAGCTGAAGCGACGGCATGACCTGATTCCGAATCTGGTCAACACGGTCAAGGGTGCGATGCAATTCGAGCGGGAAACGCTCGAAGCGGTCGTATCGGCGCGCAATCAGGCGATCAAAGTCCAGCAGACGCCGGGCGCGCACGTGAGCGACACTGCGGCCGCGGAATCGCAGCTCACCGGCGCCCTCGGCCGCCTGCTCGCCGTGGTGGAGGCGTATCCCGACCTCAAGGCCACCGGCAACGTCGCCCAGCTCCAGGAAGAGCTCACGTCTACCGAGAACAAGATCGCGTTTTCGCGACAGCACTACAACGACACGGCGACGGAGTACAACACGAAGCAGCAGCAGTTCCCGACCAACCTGGTCGCCGGCATGGCCGGGGCGTCGCCAGCCGAGCTCTGGGAGATCACGGACCAGGCCGAGCGCGCGGTGCCGAACGTGGATCTGTCTTTCGGGACGCCGCCGCGAACTGTCTAACTCGGGACCTGGGGACCGGGGAACTCGTCACCCTCGGGATGGCGGCTCATGCGAGGGCCATCCCGAGGGTTCTGCGTCCCTGCTCCTTCGTCCCTAGTCCCCAGTCACGATGTCCGAGTCGACCAACCTTTTCGCGCAGCAGGACGCGAACCGGCGACGGACGCGGTGGCTCGTCATCGCGTTCATCATGTTCTTCGCGTGGCTGGGATTCGGCGGAGACTGGATTCTGTACGAGCTCACTCGGGGCGCACCACCCAACGCATACCGGCACGTCTTCCCCTGGGCTGGCATCGCGCTGACCACGTTCGCGGCACTGCTCGCCATCTACTCCTGGAAGACCGGCCCCAGCAAGGTTCTCTGGTCGGCCGGCGCCCGCGAGATCGAGACGCCGGGCAATGACGCGGAAACACGACTCGTGAACGTCATCGAGGAAATGGCCGTCGCGTCGGGGCTGACGAAACCACGCATCTGGCTCATCAGCGACCCGGACCCGAACGCATTCGCGACAGGCCTCGATGCGGAGCATGCCCACATCGCCGTGACGGACGGCCTGCTGCACATCTGCACCCGGGATGAGCTGCAGGCCGTGATCGCGCACGAGATGGGGCACGTGAAAAACCTCGACGTGCGGCTGATGACGTTTCTCGCCGCACTTGTGGGAGCGGTCGCGCTGATGTCGGACGGGATGGGCCGGATGCTCCGCGGTGGCGCGTACTTCGGGTCGTTCGGCGGGGGGCGTTCGCGCGGGAAGCGCGACAACGCAGGGCCACTCGTCATCGTGCTGCTGGCGCTCTGGCTCCTGAGCTGGCTGATCGCTCCAATGGTGACCCGATTGCTGGCGCTCGGCGTGAGCCGGAAGCGGGAGTTCCTCGCGGACGCGATGAGCGCGCAGTTCACGCGCAATCCGCTGGCGCTTGCGAGTGCGCTCGAGAAGATCGAGCATGCGGATGCGCCAACGACGTCGATCAAGCGCGGGAGCGCACACCTCTGCATCGCTGACCCGTTAGGCAGGAAGTCGTCGCTGCACGAGGGCAGGCTCGCGGACGTTTTCGGCACGCACCCGCCCATGGCCCTGCGAGTGGCGCGGCTCAGGGCGATGGGCTACCAGGAACAGAAACGAGCGCGGTCCCTGGAGGCCACGGCTTAGCCGTTAGGCAGGATGACGGCCTTGGTCACCTCGCGCCGTTCGACGGCTCGCAGGGCGTCACCTGCTTGGTGCAGGCCGTACCGCCCCCCGATCATCTCCCGCCACGGCACTCTGTCGCCGAACCGCGCGGCGATCTGCACCGCGCGGTGGAAATGGGAGTAGTCGCACCCCCAGCAGCCACGAATCTCCACGTGCTTGCGGTTCACTTGCCAGTGCGGGTGAATCTCGACCGGACCGTTGTCCGTGTAATGCCCGCAGATGACGACGCGGCCGCCGTCGCGCACGAGGTCGAGCGCCTGGCTCACCGCGTCCGGGCTGCCGGACGCCTCGATCACCACGTCGACGCCATACCCGCCCGTCAGGCGTCGAACGGCATCGGTACGATCCGCTGCGGGCATGTCGAGTCCGAACGTCGTCGTCGCGCCCATGCGGCGCGCGAATTCCAGCCGGCTGGCCGGATCGCCCACCGCAATGACCTCACTCGCGCCCGACAACGCCGACAGCGCGATCGCCGACTGACCGACAGGACCGGCGCCTAACACGGCGACGGACTGACCGAGCCGGATCTCCGCGAGGTCGATGGCATGAAGCGACGTGACGAGCCCGCATCCGCCGCCGATGAACGCTTCGGGATCGAGACCCTTCGGCAGATGAATGAGCTTGACGCCCGGACGCACATACAGCGCCTGGGACCAGCCGCCGAGGAGTCCATCCTTCGTGCCGTAGGTGATGCCGTAGACCTTCCGGTGCGGGCACCGCGTCGTCTGCTTCGTGACGAGACAGTGATAGCAGGCCCCGCACGTCTCGTGCACATCGAGGAACGTGACGACGTCACCTTCACGGAACCGTGTGCCCTCCACGTCCGCGAGCGGCCCGCGGAGCTCCGAGATCTGGCCGACGGAGACGTGGCCGGGAATCAGCGGATACGGAACGCCCGACAGCTTGCCATGATGGAGATGGACGTCGGTTCCGCAGACCTCGGAGAACAGGACGTGCAACAGGGCCGCACCGGGCTCGAGCGCAGGACGGGCGAACTCGACGACGCGGACCGGCTCGTTAGGCGCCGGGATGGTGGCGGCAAGAACGGACGACGCAGCAGGCATCTGGACGTGTGAGCGACGCGTTGAGGACCGGGCGCCGTAAGCAGATCGGCGGGACCGTCACGCGCAAGGGCAGCACGCGAGCGAGCCGGCGGGGTAGCCACGCCGTGCGCCGCGGCCATCTTTGTTGCTGTGACCGGGGTCGTCCCATTTCTTCAGCGTCGAGGTCGCGAAGAATGCGCCGCATCAGCCGAGTACTTCCGTTCGCTCTCCCACTTGCGCTTCCGTTCGTCGGCGCGCCGGCATCGCGTGCCGAGGCCCAGAGCTCGCAACCGCCACAGACAGCCACGATGCCGGCGGCGAAGCCCGAGGATGTGCAATCGATCGACGCGATCCTCGCCGCTCTCTATGACGTCATCTCGGGTCCTGCCGGCCAGGCGCGGAACTGGGATCGCTTTCGCTCGTTGTTCATTCCGGGCGCGCGGCTCATCCCGACGAGCACCGCGCCCGGAGGCGAAGTGCGCCATCGTGTCCTGAGCCCCGACGAGTACGCCACACAGAATGGCGCGGCGCTCGAGCGCAATGGATTCTTCGAGCGCGAGATCAGCCGCACGACGGAGTCGTTCGGCCACATCACGCAGGCGTTCAGCAGCTACGAGTCCAAGCGCACCGCGCAGGATGCGAAGCCGTTCTCGCGGGGCATCAATAGCATCCAGCTGCTGAACGATGGGAAACGCTGGTACGTCGTCACCATCTTCTGGGACAGCGAGCGCCCGGACAATCCCATCCCGGCGAAGTATCTGCCGAAATAGTCCCGTCCACGCGGCGAGCGGGCGCGTGTCGTGCCCGCTCGGTCACTCCATCTACCGATTCGCTGCGGCTTTCGACCGCCGTTAGCGTTCGGCATGGGTGTGAATATGGTGGTCACCGGTCCGTCGCGCGGGCGTCGCGGACGGCCGAGCGAGAAGCCAGGCGAGAAGCCGTCATTTCGCGAGCGTCTGGATGCGCTCCGGTACGTCCCGCAGCTGCTGCGACTCGTCTGGGGCACGCATCGCGGCTTCACGGTCGCGATGGTCATCCTGCGCCTCGTCCGCGCATTCGTGCCCATCGCATCGTTATGGATCGGGAAGCTCATCATCGACGGCGTCGTCGCCGCGCAGCGGAGTGGCGCATCGTGGCGCTCGATCGGGAGCCTCATCGCGATCGAGGTGGCAATCGTCGTTGTCGGTGAACTCCTGGCCCGGGCGTCGAGTCTCGTCGAGAGCATGCTCGGCGACCGGTTCAGCAATCGGATCAGCGTGCGGCTCATGGAGCACGCCGCGACGCTCGATCTCGCGCAGTTCGAGGATCCCGAGTTCTACGATCATCTGGAGCGCGCACGGCGTCAGACCGTGGGGCGAATCGGGCTCATGGCCCAGCTGCTCGGCCTCGCGCAGGACGCGCTGACGCTCGTGACGCTCGGCGCCGGCCTGCTCACGTTCAGTCCGTGGCTCGTGGTCCTGCTCGTCGTCGCGATCGTCCCCAGCTTCCTCGGCGAAACGCGGTTCGCCGCCATGGAGTATTCCCTGCTCTACCGATGGACGCCCGAGCGACGTCAGCTGGACTATCTGCGTTGGGTCGGTGCGAGCGCCGACACGGCGAAGGAAGTGCAGCTGTTTGGTCTCGCCGGGTGGCTCACCGAGCGGTATCGCGTGCTGTCCGAGCGGTGGTATCACGAGAACCGCAAGCTCGCGACGCGTAAAGCCCTCGTCAGCTCGGCGCTGTCGTTTTTTGGGACCGCCGGGTATTACGGAGCGTACGTCGTCATCATTGCGCGCACTGTGGCGGGTGCCATCACGCTCGGCTCGCTCACGTTTCTCGCGGCGTCGTTCTCCCGCGGGCGCGATCTCATCCAGCGGCTCCTGCTCGGAGCGAGCTCCATCTACGAGCAAGGGCTCTACCTGCGCGACCTGTTCCTCTTCTTCGAGATGAAGCCGACGATCACCTCGCAACCCGGCGCACCGCCGGTGCCGCGACCGATGCGGACCGGCTTCGTGTTCGAGGATGTCGGGTTCAAGTATCCCGGCAGCGACCGATGGGCCGTACGACACGTCAGCTTCACGCTGCGCCCCGGCGAACGCATCGCGCTGGTCGGTGAGAACGGTGCGGGCAAGACGACGCTCACGAAGCTGCTCGCCCGCCTCTACGATCCGACGGAAGGCCGCATCCTGCTCGACGGCGTCGACGTCCGGGAGTATGACCTGGCGTCGCTGCGCCGTGAGATCGGCGTGATCTTCCAGGACTTCGTGCGGTACGACATGCGCTTCGATGAGAACGTGGGCGTGGGCGGGATCGACACGGTCGGCGCGTATCTCGACGACGGCGCGTCGTCCCCGACGCCGGCGCCGCTCGTCCACGCCGCGGACCAATCGCTCGCGTCGTCGTTGCTGCCGCGGCTGCCCGCCGGCTACCGACAGATGCTGGGCCGCCGATTCGATGAGGGTATCGACCTGTCCGGCGGCGAATGGCAGAAGATCGCGCTCGCCCGCGCGTACATGCGCGACGCACAGGTGCTGATCCTCGACGAGCCGACGGCCGCGCTCGATGCCCGCGCCGAGTATGAGGTATTCCGACGCTTCTCGGAGCTGATGGCCGGCCGGACCGGCGTGCTGATCTCCCATCGGTTCTCGACTGTTCGAATGGCGGATCGGATCGTCGTCCTCCGAGGCGGCGAGGTGGTCGAGACGGGGACGCACGAGCAGCTGGTGAGCGCGGGAGGGTTGTACGCCGAGCTCTTTGGAATGCAGGCGGTGGGGTATCGGTAAACGGCTAACGGCGGCGTACCGGCTGGGAACTGGGAACTGGGAACTGGGAACTGATGCTGCGAGCTGCCGCTGCGTGCTCGGCTCGTTGCGGCTGGTGGCAGCAGCGAGCAGCTGGAAGCAGCAGCACGCGGCCGTCTACGAGCGGCAAGCAGCGGCAAGCAGCGGCAAGCAGCGGCAAGCAGCGAGCAGCTGCCGTTCCCGTTCCCTGATCCCGGTTCCCAGCCGCCAGGCTCCCGCTTCCTTTCTCTCGTCTCCCTGAGTAGCGTTGCGGCGCCTGATCCGTGTCCCCTCCGTACTCGCGTTCGCGAGGAAGCCCGAATGCAGATTGGTGTTCTCAAAGAGACCGCTCCGCGCGAGCGGCGGGTCGCGCTTGCGCCCGACAGCGTCGCACGGCTCGTGAAGGCCGGTACCACGGTCGTCGTCGAGCGCGGCGCCGGTGAGTCGGCGTCCTTTCCGGACAGCGCCTACGCGGCCGCTGGCGCGACCATCGCGTCGAATGCGGCCGAGACGCTCGCCGCGAGCGACGTCGTGACCAAGGTCCAGCGGCCGTCGCCCGACGAGGCACGCGCGTTCAAGCCCGGTGCGGTACTCATCAGCCTCTTGCAGCCGGCCGCGAGCGCAGACGTCCTGCCCGTGTTCGCCGAGCGATCAATCACCGCCCTCAGCCTGGAGCGGGTTCCCCGAATCTCCCGCGCGCAGTCGATGGACGTGCTGTCGTCACAGAGCACGGTCGCCGGCTACAAGGCCGTGCTCATTGGCGCGTCCATGATGCCGAAGTTCCTGCCCATGCTCACGACGGCGGCCGGCAACATCGCGCCCGCGAAAGCGTTCGTGCTCGGCGCCGGCGTTGCTGGTCTTCAGGCGATCGCGACCGCGCGGCGCCTCGGCGCGGTCGTCTCGGCGTTCGACGTCCGGCCGGCCGTCCGCGAGCAGGTGCAGAGTCTCGGGGCTTCCTTCGTTGCGGCCGACGCGATCGCCGCGGATGCGGAGGACACGGGCGGCTACGCGCGCGAGCAGTCAGAGGCGCAGCAACAGCGCACCGCGGCACTCCTGCACGATCATCTGAAGCAGATGGACCTCGTCATCACGACCGCGCAGATTCCCGGCCGCCCGGCGCCGAAGCTGATCACGGACGCGATGGTCGCCGACATGCGCCCCGGGTCCGTCATCATCGATCTCGCGGCGGAGAGCGGCGGTAACTGTACGGTCACTCGCGCCGGTGAGACCGTCGACGCGAACGGCGTGCTCGTGTACGGTGCGGTCGACATTCCGAGCACCGTCCCGACGCACGCGAGCCAGATGTTCGGGCGAAACGTGCTCACGTTGCTCCAGCACCTGATCAAGGACGGCTCGGTGGTGATCGACGTGAACGATGAGATCACGGGTCCGATGTGCGTCGTGCACCAGGGCAAACTTCGGTCCTAGCATCGGCACGGCGGTGCCATGATTGCGCCGCAATACAACGATGCTGTTCGACTCTGACCCTCATCAGGGGTCGCTGCGGCCGCGCCAGGCGCGTGGGCGGCGGGCAGTGGACAGCAGCACGCGAAAGACGGCCGCGATATCCGCCAGCGGCGATAGCCAGAACGCGACGCCCGGCCGTTCGTACGAGCCGGCCAGCGCGCCCAGCATCAGCACCCGAATGAGGACGAACGCGGCGTTGATCGCGAAGAGCGCGTCCACGACGTTAGGCGCTCCGCGGACCACCCCGCTCGCGAGCGCGATGAGCAGCGGAAACGGCAGGGCCTGCGCGAGAACCAGGAACACGCTGTCGACGGCAAGCCATATCGGCCTGGTGGAGTCGCGGAGGTCGATGGAACGCCCCCACTCCCGCCACATCTGTCCGAGCGATTCGTAGGCGCGGACGAGATACAGACGCGATCCATCGAGGAACCCGACGCGCCAGCCGCGGGCCGCGTAATCGCGGGCGAGTGTCACGTCATCGCTGAACGAGGCGCGCGCCGGCGCGTAGCCCCCGCCTTGCGCGAGCACGGAGGCGCGCGAGAGAAAACACTGTCCGTTCGCGAGCAGGCGATCGGGGCGGACGCGTCCGGCTCCCGCGGCGCCGGTGCGATACACCAGCGTCGTCAGGATGGCGGGCTGCACCCATTGCTCCGCCCGCGTCATGCCCGCAAAGCGCGGAGAGAACGAGACCATGTCGAGCTCACGAGCCCGCGCGGCCGCGATCACCCCGCCGACGAGCCCCGGTCCGGGCTCCGTGTCCGCGTCGATGCCGAGCAGCCATTCGCCCGTCGCGACGCGACGTCCGCATTCGAGCGCCCACACCTTTCCCACCCAGCCATCGGGCAGCGGACGGTCATCGATCAGACGAAAGCGGTCATCGACCGCGCGTATCGCCTCGACCTGAGCGCGAGTGTCATCGGTGGATCCGCTGTCGATGATGATGACTTCCGTCAGCGGCGCTCCCTGCTGATGCAGTCCGGCGAGACAGGGACCGACCCTTCGCCCTTCGTTCAGCGTCGGCACGAGAACGGTCACCGTCGTGTCGGCTTCACCATCGCGAATCGGCGGCACGGGTGGCAGTCGTCGACGCCCACCCTGCAGCCGCACGAGCAGCAGAGCGAGCGCTGTCGCCTGCGCGACGACGATTGCCTCGAGCCACCCGATCACGGAGACGAGTCGCGCGTCGCGACCGCGAAATGGCCCCGGACGGCGCGGTCCTCTCGCGCCGTCCGGGGCCTAACGAGCCTCTGCTCGCTCAATGCGTGTCGCTCGCGGGCGTCCCGGCCATCTGCCGTTTCTCTCCATTGAGCCAGAATCCGAACCATTGCCGGATGCGACCCAGCCGATCGACGAGCAACCATGGCTCACCGGTTCGCGAGAGATCGTGGGTCGATCGCGGATACCGCACCAGCTCGACCGGCACGCCCTGCTTCTTCAGGGCCATGAACCAGAGGTCGGCGTTGCCCATCGGCGTCCGGAAGTCTTCCTCGCTCTGCACGATGAGCGTCGGCGTCTTCACCTTCGAGACCCGGCGAATCGGCGACAGCGAGTCGTACATGGCGAAGTTGTCCCAGGGCTTGCCGTAAAACTCGAACTCCGTGAGTCCCTGGGCATCGGACGCTCCGTACCAGTACGTCCACTCGCTGATCATGCGATCGGCTTCTGCTGCCTTGAAGCGGTTGGTTTTCGCCGTGACCCACGCGGTCATGACGCCGCCATACGAGCCGCCGGTGACACCCATCTTCGTCGAGTCGACGTCAGGTCGCTTCGATGCAATGTCCACCGCTTTCATCAGGTCCTCGTAGTCCTCGGCGAACCAGCGGCCGCGCGAGGCGTACGTGAAGTCGGCGCCATACCCGCTCGACCCACGCGGGTTGGTGTACAGCACCCAGACACCTGCCCCGGCGAGGCTCTGGAACTCGTCGAACCAGCCCTCGTTGTACTGCGAGTGAGGCCCGCCATGGATGTAGAGCACGAGCGGATACTTCTTGCCCGCCTCGTACCCGGCGGGCTTCATGAGCCACCCCTCGATCTCCAGACCGCCGACGGACGGATACGTGAACCGCTCGGCGGGCGACCACGCGATCTCCTGGTTCAGCTTCGCGTTGAACGACGTGAGCTTTCGCTCGCCCGTGCCGTCGGCGTTCGCGACGTACAGTTCCGTGGGTGAATCCACCGCCGTCGAGACGTACGCCACCGTCCGCTTCCCGGCGTCGAATGCAAAGCCGCCGAGCCGACGTCGGCCGCCGATCACCTCGCGGATCTGTTTCGTGGCCGGATTCAGCCGGAACAGCGCCGAGCGTCCGCCCACGGAGGCGGAGAATGCGATCTCGCCGTTGGGCATCCACTCGTACGAGTCGGGCTCATACTGCCACGTGCCTAACAAGTTCGCCGGCTCCCCGCCAGCGACGTCGACGGTGTAGATCCGCTGCGACGACACGCGCGTCGGCGCTGACGTGAACGAGATGCGCTTGCCATCCGGCGCCCACGCGAGGTCGCCTTCGTTGCCCGTGAACGTCGTCACCCGACGCGGCTGCCCGCCGGTGATCGCAACGACGAACACGTCGGCCTCGTTCCGCTGTGCCTCATCCCGCTTCGCATCATACGGCAGTCGCGCGAGGGAATCGCGCTCGGCTTCCACGACCGAGTCCGGTCGCAGCGCCGGGTCGGCGAGGAACGCAACCCACTTCCCATCCGGCGACACGGACGCCGAGCGGCGAGAGTACGCGGTCGTGTCCAGTTGCCGCTTCGGCGAACCATCGAGCTTCTGCACCCAGATCTGCACCGGCCGCCAAACACGCGCCTCGCGCGGCCCGGGAATGAATCCCTGCCCGTTCGCCCTGTGGCGCATGTCGTAGATGTGACGCCCATCGAAGCGCTTGGGATCGAGCGGCTGCGTGATCGCGCCGTATGGCGGCCGCGCCATTGGCTGCATCGCGGAAAACGGATCGCGGCGACGCGTCGAGTCGGCCGCCGAATCCGGCGTGACGGGCTCGCTCCACACGGCCATGCTCTTGTCCCTCGGGAGCGAGCCGTTCGGATAGTCGTTCATCTCCATCGCCTCGCCGCCCGGCTGATCCATCCGCAGCGCCCATGTGCGAGCCTTTGAACCCTGCCGGGTCGAGTTGAACAGCAGATACTTGCCGTCCGCCGAGAAGCGCGGGCTCGAGCTCTCGGTGCTGGGCGAGGTGTAGCGCGTGGCTTCGCCGCCCGCGACCGCCGCGACCCAGACCTCGTTGTGCCGCTTGTTCTCGCTCTCACGCACGGTCGTGACCGTGAACGCCACCAGCTTCCCGTCGGGAGACACGGCGGGTGCCGACAGTGTCGTCACCTTGTACCAGTCGGCCGGGGTGAAAGCGCGACGCGACGGCGCCGCCGTCGTCGCGGGCTGCGCGGTCGCCGTCGCGGGGCGCGCCTGCGCGGCGAGCGCGACCGGCAATCCAGCGAGCGAAACGATTGCGAATGTCAGCGAACGGATGGATGTTTGCTTCACGGTTGCTCCACGCTCGGGTGATTCGTTGGCGGTGCCCGGAATGTAGGGCGCGGGCCGCCCTTGGCGAGGGCTCGCCGATGCCTGTGCTCAGTCGACACTACGCACCGCCACCCTCGATCGCTCGCATGCCGTTTCTCCGCTCCATCGCGCCGAAGACGTCGCTGCGCGACGGGCCGATGGCGTTCCCATTCTCGGTCCCCGTCATTCGCGCGCTCGACACGCTCGAGCTTTCGACGGCGGTGACGTTTTTCGTCGGCGAGAACGGCTCGGGCAAGTCCACGCTCCTGGAAGGCATCGCGGCCGCGGTCGGCTTACCAACCGTGGGAAGCGAGTCGGTGCGCGACGACGCGACGCTCGGTGCACAGCGCGCGCTTGCCAAACGACTGCGACTCGTCTGGGACCAGCGCACCCACAAGGGATTCTTTCTTCGGGCCGAGGACTTCTTCGGGTTCACGAAGTATCTCGCGCGACTGCGCACGGAGCTGCAGGGTCGGCTCGCCGAGATCGAGGTCGAGTACGCAGGTCGTTCCGCGTGGGCGCGCGGACTTGCGTCGGGGCCCGCGGCGGCGTCACTGGCGGAGCTCGAGCATCGGTATGGCGTCAACCTCGACGCGAACTCGCACGGAGAGAGCTTCCTGCGCCTCTTTCGTTCTCGCTTCGTGCCCGGTGGGCTGTATCTCCTGGACGAGCCAGAGGCGCCGCTTTCGCCCCAGAGCCAGCTTGGGCTCATCGCGATGTTGAAGGACATGGTCGCGCAGGACGCACAGTTCATCATCGCGACACACTCCCCGATGCTGCTCGCATTTCCCAACGCCACCGTCTACTCGTTCGACGAGCGACCGCCTCGGCGCGTGCCGTTCGAGGAACTGGAGCACGTCCGCCTCACGCGAGATTTTCTGAACAACCCGGAAGCCTTCCTTCGGCACCTGTAACGGCTCCTATGTCCGCATCTCCCGGCGCACGTCTGCTCTGGATGTGGCGCACGCTCAGCCCATGGCCTGGCGGACGCTGGCTGTTCAGCATCCTCGTCGGCCGAACCGCGCCGTACACCGGTACGATCGGTGCGCGGATCGTCGAGCTCCGGCCCGGATTCGTTCGCGCACATATGCGAGATCGTCGCGTCGTCCGGAATCATCTCAAGTCGATTCACGCCGTAGCGCTCGTGAACCTCGCCGAGGTTGTGAGCGGGCTCGCCATGCTGACGGGATTGCCGTCGACGCTTCGCGCGATCGTCGTCGGCCTCTCGATCGAGTACGTGAAGAAGGCACGCGGGACACTCACGGCAGAGTCTACGGTCGTGCTTCCCGAGATCACCCAGTCCCAGGAGATTCAGGTTCGCGCGGTAGTTCGCGACGCCGACGGCGACGAGGTGGCGCGCGCGACGGTGCGTTGGCTCGTCGGGCCGTCTCGCGCGTGAGCCGCGACGCCTCCGGCGCCCTCGAGACGGCGTTCACCACGCACGCGAACGTCGACGTGCCGCTCATCTGCGGCGCCATGTACCCGTGCAGCAATCCCGAACTCGTCGCGGCTGTATCAGACGCCGGGGGCATCGGGATCGTGCAGCCTATCTCGCTCACCTACGTGCATGGTCACGAGTTCCGTGCCGGCCTCCAGTACATTCGCCGCCTGACGAGCCGCCCGATCGGCTTCAACGCGCTCATCGAGCAGTCGTCACGACGGTACCACGAGCGGATGGTCGCGTGGGTGGAGACCGCCCTTGAAGAGGGCATCCGCTTCTTCGTCACGTCGCTCGGGAACCCGCGCTGGGTGGTCGACCGGGTCAGGCGCGAGGGCGGCGTCGTCTACCACGACATCACCGAGCGGCGCTGGGCGCAGAAGGGCTTCGATGCCGGCGCGTGCGGCCTCATTGCGGTCAACGAGCGCGCTGGAGGGCACGCCGGACCACGGAGCGCCCAGCGCCTGCTCGACGAGGTACAGGACCTCGGCCTGCCCGTCGTGTGCGCCGGCGGCATCGGCTCGGCGCACGAGTTCGTCGCGGCGCTTCGGATGGGGTACGCGGCTGCACAACTCGGCACGCGCTTCATCGCCACGCCCGAGTGTCGCGCGCACGAGCGATACAAGCAGGCGATCCTCGCGGCCGATGCGTCGGACATCGTTCTGACCGAGCGGCTGACAGGCGTGCCCGTCGCCGTGATCGACACGCCGTACATCCAGCGGATCGGAACACGCGCCGGCTGGCTGGCGCGACGCATGCTGCGAGGCCGGCGCTCGAAGCACCTCATGCGCACGGCATATGCGCTTCGCTCGCTCTGGCAGCTCAAGCGCGGCCTGTCTCGCGGCGACGAACGCGCGGACTACTGGCAGGCCGGCCAGAGCGTCGAGACCATCACGGCCGAGCTGCCGGCACGCGACATCGTGCGGGACTTCGCCGCGAGCGCTCGGGCGAGCGTCGCGAGCAACGGCCCGTTCCCGGCGTCGGCTTCCCCGGTGACTCGTTAGGTCGATCCGCCGCCGGGCCGCGGCCCGCCACGGCCGCGACGTCGCCGGCGACCCGCGGGCGACCCGCCCGCGCCGGACTGGCCGGCAGCGGGCCGAGACCCACCCGCCTGAGCGCCGCCGGGACCGTGCGGGCGACGCGGGCCAGCCTGGCTTCCAGATGCGGCGCCGGCCGATCGCGCATTCGAGCTGCCGCCTCGAGCTGCGTCCGGCGCGCGCGGGCGCGGTGCCGCCGACGCGCTCCGCGTGGGCGTCCACGCCCCTCGCACGCGGTCCCGTGACGAGTCCCTGGGCGCATCCGCGGACGGACGCACCGATGGCTTCGGGCGGTCCTCCCGCGGAGCGCGAACGTCCGACCGCGGCGCCGACTTGGCGTTAGGCGACCCCGCGTCGCGACCGGCACGTCGCTCCGCCTTCTCCTTCGCGCGCTTGCGCTCGTCCGCCCGCCTCGCGCGAATGGCCGCGATCCGCTCGCCGATGGGAACCTCGAAGCGCTCCACCGGCTTTTGCGTGTAGTCGAAGCCGGACACCGTGATGCGTGGCAGCGAGCGCCCAACGGCGCGCTCGATGGCGCGCAGGTCAGGTTCCTCGTCGGGCGAGACGAACGTGAACGCGTCGCCCGTCGCGTCGGCTCTGGCGGTCCGGCCCACGCGGTGGATGTAGTCCTCGGGCACGTTGGGCACGTCGAAGTTCACGACGTGGCTCAGCTCCTCGATGTCGATGCCGCGCGCGACGATGTCGGTGGCCACGAGCACCTGGAACTGGCCGCGCTTGAAGCCCTCGAGCGCGAGCGTTCGCTGCGCCTGCGAGCGGTTCCCGTGAATGCGCGCCACGGATACGCCGCCGCGCTCCAGCACGTCGGCGAGTCGGTTGGCACGGTGCTTCGTTCGGGTGAACACGATCACGTCTTTGAGGTCGCCCCGCCGAATCAGCTCGAGGAACAGTGTCGGCTTGAGGGCTTCGGGCACCGGATAGAGCGCCTGTGTGATCCCGACTGCGGGCGCCGCCTTCCTCTCCAGATTGATCATCGCCGGGTTGCGCTGCAGCTCGCGCGCGAGCTCCATGATCGGCGCCGGCATCGTGGCCGAGAAGAGCATGGTCTGCCGTTTCGTCGGCAGATGCTTGAGGACCTTCCGGATGTCCGGCAGGAACCCCATGTCGAGCATCCGGTCGGCTTCGTCGAGTACGAGCACCTCGAGCGCCTCGAGACGAGCGTAGTCGTGCTTGAAGTGATCGAGGAGGCGCCCCGGCGTGGCGATCACCACATCGACGCCCGAGCGGAACGCGTGCTCCTGTGGTCCCATCGCGACGCCGCCAAAGACAGCGGCGCCCGACAGCGGCGTGTGCACCGCGAGCTCCGCCAGGTGTTGCTCGATCTGCGCCGCGAGCTCGCGCGTTGGTGTGAGGACCAGCGCGCGCGTTCGTCCCCGGGGCTTCGCGATGAGGCGGTTCAGGATGGGGAGAATGAACGCCGCAGTCTTTCCACTCCCGGTCATCGCGCACGCAAGCACGTCGCGGCCCTCGACGGCCGGCGGGATGGCGTCCGCCTGGATCGGAGTCGGGCGCGTGAACCCGACTTCTTTCACACCGCGAAGAAGATCGGGATGGAGTCCAAATGACGTGAAGGCCATGACGCTCGCATTGGGATGTCAGCGCGCAAGCTAGTCGTGGCCAGACGGCTGTCCAAGTTCGGCGACTGAGCGCTGCGATTACGACGCAGCGGCGCTTTGCGCGGGGGGAACGAGCGTCTGGCGAAACGCGTGGAGGACGCACCGCAGGCCGCCGTTCTCGCGAACTTCGCGCGGCGACAGTCCGGTGTACCGCTTCAGCATGTTTCGGAGCGACGCGGCAGAGGAGAAGTCGAGGAGTAGGGCGATCTGTTCGACTGAGCGCGCCGGGTCCTCGAGCATCTGCGCCGCAAGCGTGAGCCGACACCACGCGATCATGGCACTCGGCGTCGGGAGTCCAGCGGTCGCCAGTCGGTCCACCAGTGTCTTCCGGTGGACGCCGAGTGCGGCGGCAGCGTCGGCGACCGTCACTGCCTGACGAGCGTGTTCGAGCGAATAGCGGAGAAACGGGACGACGCTCGGTGGCACGAGTGGCGCGATCGCCTCGAGCACGTGCTTCGCCCCGCAGTGTTCCTGGGCCGTCGTGATGACGGAGCGCAGCGCGACGCCGACGTCATCCACACCGCGCAGGATTAAATCATTCACACCCGCACGCGCGAGCGCGAGAATTTCTCGCGATGAGTCCGGTGTGAGCGCGCAATACGCGACGACGGGCACGCTCGGAAAGCCTTCGCGAATGGTCCGGACCATTCCGAGCGTCGGAGCGCCAGTGCGATCGCGCAGATCGACGACCGCGACTCCGACCAGTCCTTCGGTCACGAGCGCCAGCAGCTCGTCCTGCTCATCGCAGGTTCGAACAGCCGCGTGACCACGCAGCGCCTCCTGGATGCGCGCGCGTGCGGCCAGCTCGCGAACCAAAACCGCGACGATCACCGCAATATTTTCGGACTGTGGGTTACATGGCGTATGGGCATTGCCCATACGATGTCGGTCGCCGGATCCACCGCGTGGTAAATGTATCGCGCCAACCCCACCCCACACTGGAGCGATACATGCCCCGCACGATCCGTTACGCCGTTCTCGCCGTCGCCGTGGCCACTATCAGCGCTTGCTCGAGCTCGGTCACCGAGCCGACGCCCGCGTCGAAGTGCACGGCGAACTCCAAGAACGCGCCCCAGTCGTGCGCGTCGATGGATTTTATCAATCCTGTAGTGTAAGCGCGAGGGCGGACGCGTTCGTCTCCGACTCGAGCGACTCGAGGGCCTGGATCACGGTCCACGATGCGTCGTTCAGCACGGGCGGAGTCGAACGCGTCGGAGTCGCGGACTCGCGCGGCTCGGTCGCGAGCACGATCTCGAAGAACCCGTTCTTTCGAGCCAGACCTCGTGCGCGAAGGCGATACTCTTCGGCGCGCACAACGTCGCCAACCAGGTCGAAGGCCTGATACAGGGACTTGAGCAACCCGGCCGTCTCGAACGGGAAGGCGGCCGCCGCCAGCGATTCCTCCGCGGTGGCCGCGAGCCTCGCGACACTCGGGAGGTCACCTACAGTTGCCGAAGCGACGGCAGCGCCCCCGATGCACGGCAGGTGAACTCGGGGCGAGTCGCTCCGGGCCATCGACGCGAGAAAGCCACTGCGCGCTGCCCGGGCCTGCCCCGCGAGCAGGCTGACCTGGGAGAGGTTGATCAGGATTTCGGCCTGTCGATCCCGCATACCCGCAGCGAGTTCGAACGCCGCCCAGCCGTGGACGAGCGCTGTCGCATTGTCGCCCGCCGTTGCCGCCGCAATGAGAAGCCCCTGATGCCCGATGGCTGCGAGGTCGGCGAGACCGGCGGCCTCGGCCTGCTCGAGTCCCTGGCGCAGCCACTTCCGCGCGTGGGGATAATTGCCACGAACGCGCGCAGTGACGCCCTTTCCGAGCAGCGCGCGTGCGACGAGCTCGACCTCGCCGGCGCGGACGCCCGCTGCTGACACCTCATCGTAGATCTCCTCGGCGCTGTCCAGATCGCCTAGCGTTCTGGCGACCCAAGCCTGATCCGCCATCGCGAGACCGATGTCGCGCGGGCGCGCCAATGCGGCAGCCAACCGAACGTGACCGAGCGTGCTGAACGCGAGCCAGAGCGCGCCAGCGTCACCCATCTGTCGCGCAAGCACACGAGCCGCATCGATGAGCTCGACTGCCCCGCTCTGCGTGTCGATCAACGGCAGCGCGCCACGAAGTCGCTCGAGCTGCGTGATCATCGCCTCCTCTTCGGCAGTGTCCGGCGCCACCGTGCTCGCCAGATCGCCGATCGCCGACGCGCAGTTCTCCGCGATGGAGTGTCGTGCCTCGCCCTGGGCACGCGACAGCCGGTGGAGACAATGCGCGACGAGCAGCCACACCGTGTCCGAGCGCCCGAAATCCATACGGTTCGGGTGTCTGCTCAGGTCGGAGCGGTACGCTTCGAGCGGCGACTGGAGAGGGAGCATTCGAACCCGAGAGAGAGATGAAGGCAACGCTAAGATTGATTGTGCGGCAGTTTCGCACAAGGATCGGTCGTCACGGACAGCCGTCCGTGTGACGATGTGTGTACTCCGTGAAACACGTCGGGTGTGATGGACATCCCGTCCACGACGATCCAAAGACGCTCGTTCGGTATTCTCGGCACTAAATACCCCGCGACTTTGGCCGATGTCACGACCAACGTTCCGCCGGAATGAAGCATCCACAACACCAGGGCCGCAGATACCTGACGTGATGTCTCATATCCTAACGCGATGTCGCGGCGCGATATGCGCCGCCTGCCGCTCACGCAACGAAAGGCCGACAGGATTGGCCGGTTCTCATGGTTCAGCATCGCCGGCGAGAGGAATCCGCTGAGGACGTCGCGCGACGGCGCCGGGCCCGATATCATCTCGCGAGCCAAACCCGAATCGCCGAACCACCGGAGCAACCGATGACCGTCACCGACACATTGAGCGCGCTCGTTCTCGAGGACATCGCGTTCACCTTTCGAAAGCAGCAGGAGCTCGCCGAGCGCGCGCTCGCGCAGATCGACGACGCCGACTTCTTCCGCTCGCTCGACGCGGAATCGAACAGCGTCGCGATCCTCGTCAAACACATCGGCGGCAATCTGCGGTCACGCTGGTCCGACTTCCTGTCCACCGATGGCGAGAAGCCGGATCGCGATCGTGACGCTGAGTTCATCGTCCCCGGCGAGACCAGTCGTGGCGATGTCATGGCGACGTGGAACGCCGGATGGAGCACGCTGTTCGATACGTTGTCGTCCCTGCAGCCTGCGGATTTGACGGCGACGGTCTCCATCCGCTCGGAGCAGATGCCGGCGATCGCGGCAATGCACCGCGCGGTCTCCCATATCGGACAGCACGTCGGTCAGATCGTAATGCTCGCGAAGCACTACCGGTCGTCGGGCTGGAAGACCCTCAGCATTCCGCGTGGTCGTTCGGCCGAGGCCAACCTGAAGGGCTCATCGAGCTCGGCGAGCCGCCGCTGACGTCGGTCCTGCCACCCGCTTCCCACCCTGCCCCGTCGATGAAACGTGGAACGCTGATCGGTCTCGTCGTCGTCGCCATCTTCGCGACCTTCCTGCTCTGGTCCACGCTGTCAGCTCAACGCGTCGACTGCGAAGCGTGCGTCGAATTCAACGGAGCTCGTAACTGCGCGAAGGCGTCGGGGACATCCGAGGTCGAAGCACTGCGTACCGCCGTCTCGACCGCCTGCGGTCCCGTCGCCAGCGGTATGAACGAGTCGATTGCATGCCAGAATCGCCCCCCCGTCGTTCGACAGTGCAAGGCGCGTTAGGGCTCCGGCGGAGACGTCGGCGGTCGCGGTGACGGCGGGAGCGACTGAACCCGGACCTTGAATTCGTGGAAGGCCGGGTCATCTCGCTTGAGATTCGACGGGTCAGCGGTCGCGGTGGCGTCGATGACCTGCTCTACGGTGCGGATCCGCGTCTCCTCGAGCGGATGCGACGCGAACCAGCCGGCCACCATGTCGGGCCGCTGCTGTCGCGTCCGCAAGAGCGTCGCGAACATCGACGGGATTCCCCGCGGATCGTATCCGGCGCGTTCCACGATTCCCACCGCAGCGGAATCGGCCTCGAGCTCGTCGCGACGACTGAACTTCGCGAAAAGCGCCGTCCCGCCGACGTTGATCGCAACGCGCGCAGCGTCGCTCGAGCAGATGTTGGTCAGCCCGCATACGAGCGAGACACCGACGTTCGTCTTTTGCGCCTTCTCCAGGCGCTCCGCGGAATGGCGCAGGAGCACGTGCGCGATCTCGTGGCCCATGACACCGGCCAGCTCGGACGCCGATGATGCCTGCTCGATGAGCCCGCGGTTCACATAGACGAACCCACCGGGCAGCGCGAACGCGTTGATCTGCTCGGCGTCCACGACTCGAAACTGCCAGGGTCGATTGCGATCGTCGCTCTTCGTGGCGAGTGCCGTACCCAGCGACGTCACATAGCCGTTGATGGCGTCGTCAGTGACGAGCGGGACCTCGCGCTCCACCTGCGCCGCCGCGTCCTGGCCGATCGCACGTTCCTGATCATCGTCGATCGTGCACCCCGCCGACGACACGACGACGGCCACCGCCAATGTCGCTGCCATGCGTCCCTGCATCGATGCTCCGCTCATGAAACCGAGTTGGTTCGGGCAAGAGGTGTTCCGTCACCAGGCTCGTCGGTTCGGTTACGAGGCTAGGAACCCCGTCCTCCGTTATAGATCGGCCCGCCGCGCTCGAGATACAGATCGAATACCGCGGTGGCCTCCGCACGAAGCCGTCCTCGCTCGATCGCGATGCCCCGCTGTTCGAGGTAGGTGTACGACTCGGGGAATACCGGACCTTCGTCGAAGCTCAGCCGCGTCGCGTCTTCGCGCGTGGCGGCGAAGACGAGGCGGGTAACGCCGCTCCAGAGCGTGGCCCCGAGGCACATCGCGCAGGGCTCGCACGACGAGAAGAGCTCGTGCGCAGGCATCCCGTCGCCCCGAAGCGTGAAGCTCTCGAGCTTCGATTGCGCCGTCATCAGCGCCACGATCTCGGCATGGGCGCTGGAATTGTTGAGCCGCACCACGCCGTTCGTACCGACCCCGACCAGTCGGCCCGTCCTTCCCTCGAACACGGCTGCGCCAAACGGTCCACCGGTCGCGCGCAAGACATTCTCGCGCGCAAGCGCGACGGCGACGCGAACTCTGGCGTCATCGTCCGGGTAGAGACAGTCGAAGTCCACGACATCGCGGACCCAGTCGGGATTCGTGACGCGGATCTCAGCCATGGTGCGCGCAGGTGCATTGCGAAAACGTGTGCCCCGTTTGATCAATTGAACGGCGCGTCGGACAAGCTGGCAACCCTGACCCTACCACTCGCTCACGAGCGTTCGCTCCGGAACGCCCGCGCGACTCGATCGTCTCGCAACCATGATCCTCACGCTTCTCGCCTCCGTTCTCGCATTCGGCGATACCACGGCGCTGCGGCATCGCCCGCCCGCGGAAGTCGGGATGGCCGCCGAGCGACTGGTGCTGATCGATCGAGCGGTGAAGCAGGGACTCGCTGCTGGGGGATTCCCCGGCGCAGCGGTCATCGTGGGGCGCGGGGGCGCGATCGTGTGGGAAAAGGGCTATGGCTCCTCCGACTGGGGCTTCGGACTCCCGACCGTCGATGCGCGCTCGACGATGTACGACCTCGCATCATTGACGAAGGTGGTGGCGACGAGCGCCGCCGCGATGGTGCTGTATGACCGAGGAAAGCTGAAGCTCGACACACCGGTGGGTCGATATCTCCCGGAATTCCGGCGTGGCGACAAAGCGAGAGTGACGGTGCGCGATCTCCTCACGCATCGCTCGGGACTGCCGGCCGGACGCGACCTGCGAGCGGCGCGCACCGTTCGTCAGGCGCGCAAGCTTGTGCTCGAGACGCCACTCGAGGCTCCGCCGGGAGCGCACACCGAGTACTCCGACGTCGGGGCGGACGTGCTCGGCTTCGTCATTGAGGCCATCGCGGGCGAACGTCTCGATCAATTCGTGTCGCGCACCATCTATCGCCGCCTTGGGCTTCGCAACACGCTGTTTCTGCCAGGGCGCGACCGGCGCGCAAGGATAGCGCCCACCGAGAACTACCCGCCGCGGGGATATCCGCTCCGTGGCGAGGTGCACGACGAAGCCGCGTACGAGCTGGGCGGAGTCGCCGGGCACGCGGGGCTGTTCGCGACCGCGTCCGATCTCGCTGTCTTCGCCCAGATGATGTTGAACGGGGGGACGTACAAGGGCGTGCGGATCGTGAGCGACACGACGGTCGCTCGCTTCACCGGACGAACGGCCGGCTCGCGTGCGCTCGGCTGGGACACGTGCATCGGTGGCGGGAGCTGCGGCTTCTACCTCGGTCCTCGCGCGTACGGGCACACGGGCTACACCGGCACATCGCTGTGGATCGATCCTGACCGCCAGGCGTTCGTCATCGTGCTCACGAACTGGGTCCATGCGGCGCCCAGCGCTCGTGTGGCACCGATAGCGGTGCTCGCGGATGTGCGAAGCGATATCGCCGATATCGCCGCGCTCTCGATCATCGATGGCGCGTCCGGAGCGCTGCCGATGCCTGATCGGTTGCGCTCCGACCGACGGATCGGCTGGCGCAGAGACAGCTACGGGGACAGGTAACCGTTCGTGGCTCTGTCGCCGTCGTCAGGACGACAGCGTCGGCCTAACGCCAGTCAGGGCCGCGTGGCGCCGCGAATTCTGACTGTCCGCGTCAGCTCGTCTTCCGCCTGCAGGACCTTCTCGCGCAGATCGCGTGGCAGAGTGGGGTGCTCGTTCAGAAACCGATCGACCGCGATCAGTGACTCCGCGCTCGTCTGTCCTTCGAGGAAGGACGTCAGCCACGAGCCGAGGAAGAAGATCCGACGATTCGCCTGGATCCAGCGCAGGGAGTCGAGCGCCGGAATGAGGTAAGGCCGCGTCAGCTCCGTCTGCCGGACCGAATTGAATCCGTCGAGGCTCGCGGTCACCCAGTCCTCGTTGAGCGCCTCGTCGACGAAGTAGCGCTGGAAGTACTCGCGCTTCACGTCCCCATCGGGACGCGCCGCGCCGGCGACGAAGGCGCGGCGCTTCCCTTCCGACCCCGAGTCCGCGCGGGCCTCGGTGGCGAAGCGGCGCTCGCCAGACGGCGCGCGACGCTCGAGCAGCGCGTTGACGATTGCCCATCGCGTGGGCGCACGCAGCGGCGCGCCGGCAGCCTCGCTGCTGTCGAGCATCGCGTTCAGATGGCTGAGCGCCCCCGGTGTTCCCGCGACCCGGATGTAGGTGTCGAGATATGGTTTGCGAAATCCGTACGGGCGCGACGCGTTTCCCGCACCCGCTCGCAGCGCGTGTTCGACGGACGCCAGCGCCGAGTCCCGGCGTGCGGCCGGCAGGTACGCGACGATAGCGCGTCCCACCCGCCCCAGCACACCGGACACGATCTGTTCGTCCGACTCCTTCGGCAGCTCGCGCAGCGCCAGCGACGCGTAGCGCGCCGGATCGAGCCGGGCTTCTCGCACGAGGTCCCAAAGCGCGCCCCACAGCATCGCTCGCAGAAACGAATCCTCGACGCTCCCGATGTGCTGCTCGAGCCACGCGACCGTCCGGTCGTCCGGGAGCACCAGCGCGTACGCGTAATCGTCGGCGTTCGCGAATGCGAATGCCGGAGGGCTCGCGCGCTTCGGCAGCGCGACCACCGTGCGGTCCGAGTCCAGGGCGACGGGAAGCCTAACGAGCTTCCCGTCCTCGAAGCCGACGATGACGTTGGTACGAATGGGCCACGCGCCGGTGCCGGGGGACGCCTGCGCCGGCCGCTGCCGCAAGATCAGCCGCGCGGCGCCGTCGGGCCCGGTCGTCAGCTCCTGGTCGATGAGCGGCATGCCGCGACGCAGGATGTATTGCTTGCCCCATCCATCGAGCGAACGGCCGCTCTCGGCGCCGATCGCAGCCAGCAGGTCTCGCCACGTCGCGTTCGCATAGGCATGTGCGCCGAGAAATCGGCGGACGCCGCGCTGAAATGCATCCGGCCCGACGAGATAGTCCAACTGCTTGAGCACCGAGGGTGCCTTGTTGTAGACGATCGCGCCGTAGTTGCTCTTGGCCTGGTCGAGATTCTCCAGCGACTGCCAGACCGGCGTCGTCCCACGCGTGGCGTCCACTGCATACGCGGCGGGCTTGTTGCGCAGGTAGAACGTCTTCCAGACACCCGACGACGTATCGAGCGACGCTTGCATCTTGGCTGCCATGTACGTGGCGAATCCCTCCTTGAGCCACAGGTCGTCGAACCATCGCATCGTCACGAGGTCCCCGAACCACTGATGCGCAACTTCGTGATAGATCGTCGCGGTACGCCCGAGTCGCTGTGGAAGCGTCGGGCGCTCGCGGAAGATGAAGCGGTCTTCGTTGTAGAAGATGGCGCCGGGATGTTCCATGCCGCCGAACGGGAACGCCGGCGCGAGCACGACATCGAGCTTCCTGAACGGGAACGGGCGCGCGAAATAGCCTTCGAGCCACCGCGACGCCACATCGTTCGCGAGGATGATCGAATCCGCCTCAGCCTCCGCGACGCGGGATTTGCGCACGTACATCGTGATCGGCCGCTTGCTCGCTGGAGACGTGACCGTAGCCCACGGCCCGGCGGCGAAGGCGATCAGATAGGTGCTGATCGGCTCCGTTTCGGCAAACTGGTGCTCCGCCGGAAACCCGTCACTGCCGCCGCGAGACGCCTTCGCCGGGCTATTCGCGACGACCCGCCATTCCGCCGGTGCAAGCAGCCGCAGCGACACCTTTGCCTTGAGGTCCGGCTGATCGAAGCACGGAAAGAGCTGATTCGCATCTGCGGGCACGAGCAGCGTGTAGAGATACTCCGCGCCGTCGGTCGCGTCGCGGTAGCGGATGATGCTGGCGCCGGCGGCGGCAATCTTCGTGACGAAGGCCATCGTCACAGCATTCTCGCCAACGACGACGGCGGACGAGGGGATGCGGAGATGCGCCCCGTTGTAGTCCACCGTGGCCAGCGCCTTTCCGTTCACCTCGACCGTGCCGAGCCGCTGGCCGCGAAAATCCAGAATCACATCCCCGGGCCGCGTCACCCGAAAGCGAGCCGTCACCGATCCGCTCGACGAGTCCCGCCCGGTCACATCCAGCGTCAGCGCGTATCGCACCTCACGGATCTGCGACGCACGCATGACGGCGAGGGCGCGCGACACGCCTGCGCCCATCAGCGAGTCGGTTCCGGCACCCGCCGTACCCGCGGACCCGGCAATGACGGACAGCACGGTGGACAGCGTCAGCAGCATGAGAGTCCTGGAAGTCGTCGGGAAACGGATCGTCGCAGTATCCCCGCGGTGATGGCTCGGCACAAGGGCGCGCGGTGCCGGCGGACACGGCTGCGCGGTGCGTTTCCACCTTCCCTCTCCTCGGCTGGCCACCGATCTTTTCGGCGCAGTAACGCCGCGACACAAACCGACGCCGGGATAGAACGCACATGCGGATCGGCAAGATTGGAGTGATTGGTGCGGGCGCGATGGGCTCCGGGATCGCGGCGCTGGCCGCGTCGGCTGGATTCCCTGTGACGCTGCTCGATGTGCCCGGCGACGGCGATCGCAACGGCGCCGCGAAGGCCGGGCTGCAGCGCGCGCTCAAGGCAAAGCCGCCGCAGTTCATGAGCGTCGATCGCGCGTCGCTCATCACCGTCGGCAACATCGCCGACGATCTGGGCCGGCTCGCCGAGTGCGACTGGATCGTCGAGGCCATCATCGAGCAGCCGGGCCCGAAGCGTCAGCTGTTCGAGCAGCTCGAGGCGATCGTCAAACCGACGGCGATCGTGTCGACGAATACGTCGGCCATTCCGATCCGCTCACTCGTCGAGACGCGATCCGACGCGTTTCGGCGACGATTTCTCGGAACGCACTTCTTCAATCCGCCGCGATATCTGCACCTGCTGGAGCTCATCCCCACCGAGCGTACCGGCGCGGACGTCGTCGCGAGTGTACGTGCATTCGGAGAGCGCCTCCTCGGCAAGGGGATCGTGGTCGCGCGCGACGTTCCCGGATTCATCGCGAACCGCCTCGGCATTCATGGCTTCCTGGGCGCGATACGCCTCATGCAGGAGCTCGGCCTAACGATCGATGAGGTCGACGCGCTGACGGGACCCCTGATCGGGCGTCCGAAGTCCGCGACATTCCGCACCGGTGACATCTCAGGGATCGATGTGCTCGGCCACGTCGCGGCCGGCCTCTCGTCGACCACGGGGGAGGACTTCACGCTCCCCGACTGGGTGCGCGCGCTCATCGCCGACAACCGCCTGGGCGAGAAAACGGGTTCCGGGTTCTATCGCAAGGTTGGGAAAGAGATTCACACGCTGGACTGGAAGGCGGGAGACTATGCTCCGGCGGCGACGCCGGAACTCAAGGAGCTCCAGTACCTGATCCCGCTTCCGCTGCACGAGCGCTTCCACGCGCTGACGACGGCCGGCGGCCGGCATGCCGAGTTTCTTCGCAAGCTCTTCCTGTCCGAAAGTCACTACGCGCTCGCGAAGACCCCGGAGATCGCGCCAGACATTGTCTCGGTGGATCGCGCGATGGAGTGGGGTTATGCGTGGGACTACGGCCCGTTCAAGCAGATGGATGCGATGGGCCTCGAGTTTCTGCGCGGCGGGTTCGGTGCCCTCGGGCTCGACGAGCCGACGCTTCTGCGGACGGCGCAGGAGAGCTTCTACCGGCGTCCCTCCAACGGCGAACGGTACCTGACGTTCGCCGGTCAGTACTCCCCGATCGACGAGCTCGCGGGGCACCTGAGCATCGATGCGTTGCGGCTGCGCAACCGGATGATGGAAGCGTCGCCCGATGCGGCGGTGTACGACGTCGGCGACGGGATCCTGCTGCTCGAGTTTCGCAGCAAGATGAATTCGCTCGGCGAAGGCGTCCTGCGCATGCTCGAGGCAGCGCTCGACCGCGCCGAGCGCGGCAAGCACACCGGCGTGATCATCGGCAACGACGATCCCCGCACATTCACCGCCGGCGCCGACCTCGCATTCGTGCTTCGCCAGGTGGCCGCGGGCGATTGGAAAGCAATCGAGGCGAGCGTCGAGTCGTTCCAGCGGCTCGTGACGTCGCTGCGTCGGATGCCCTTCCCGGTCGTCGTCGCGCCGTTCGGGCTCACGTTGGGCGGCGGCGCCGAGATGACGCTGCACGCGACGCGCGTCCAGGCCCACGCCGAGTTGTACATGGGCCTCGTGGAAGTCGGTGTCGGGATCATCCCGGCCGGCGGTGGAACGAAGGAGCTGCTGTTCCGTTTCACGGAGGAGCTGTCCGGGTATGAGGAGGCCGATCCGTTCGAGGCCGTGAAGCGGGCGTTCAAGATGATCGCGATGGCAACGACGAGCACGAGCGCGCTAGACGCAAAAAAGCTCGGCTTCCTTCGTGACGGCGATCGCATCTCGATGAACCGTGATCATCTCCTCGGCGACGCGAAAGCGCGCGTGCTCGAGCTCGCGCGTGATTACATCGCCCCGCCCCCGCGTCGGATTCGCGCGCTCGGCCGCGAAGCCATCGGGAATCTCGAGTATGCGCTATGGGCAATGCGCGAGGCGGGACAGGCAAGCGCGCACGATGTGCGCATCGGCCGCGCGCTGGCGCGCGTGCTCGCGGGTGGCGACGGCCCGCCCCGCGACGTGTCGGAGCAAGACGTGCTCGATCTCGAGCGCGAAGCGTTCCTGTCACTCCTCGGGACGACGGAGACGCAGCAGCGCATCGAGTCGATGCTCAAGACCGGGAAGGCACTAAGAAACTAGCCATCAGCCAGCCGGCAGCCATCGGCCATCAGCCATCAGCTTTGAACCCTCGGGACGCCGTATGGCGAACGGAGCATCCCGAGGGTTGAGCTGATGGCCGATGGCCGATGGCTGATGGCTGATGGCTGCTTCGCGTCGCTATTAACTTTCGCCCATACTCTTCCCGGTCATCTCATGTCTGCCAATGACGCCGTCATCGTCTCCGCCGTTCGCTCTGCCGTTGGGCGCGGCAAGAAAGACGGCTCGCTCGCGAACGTCCACCCGGTCGACCTGTCGGCCGAGGTGCTCACGGCCGCCGTGAGTCGGGCAGGTGTCGCACCCGGTGACGTCGACGACGTCATCTGGGGCTGCGCGATGCCGGAAGCATCGCAGGGTCTCAACATGGCGCGGCTGTCGGTGCTCCGCGCAGGATTCCCCGTCGAGGTACCGGCGACCACCGTCAACCGCTTCTGTTCGTCGGGCCTGCAGACCATTGCCATGGGTGCGCAGGCGATCATGAGCGGGATGGCGGAGACGGTGATTGCCGGCGGCATCGAGATGATGAGCCAGGTGCCGATGTCGGGCTACCATACCCGACTCAACCCGGCCATCACGGAGTCCTACATCGGCATGGGGTTCACCGCCGAGCGCGTCGCGGAGCGCTGGAAGGTGAGCCGGGCCGACCAGGACGCGTGGGCGTTAGGCAGCCACGAGAAGGCGGCGCGCGCCTGGCAGGCCGGCCGGTTTTCGGACCAGATCGTCCCGATTGAAGCCGAGCGCGTGAACGGCAACGGGACCACCGAGCGCGCCGCGTTCGCGCGCGATGAGCTGGTGCGCGCCGACACGACGGCCGAGAAGCTCGCGAAGCTGCAGCCCGCGTTCAAGGCGGGTGGCACCGTGACCGCCGGCAACGCAAGCCCGTATTCGGATGGCGCGGCCGCGCTCGTGCTCATGAAGCGTGCGAAGGCCGAAGCGTTAGGCCTCCGCCCGCTCGCGCGCTTCGTGACGTTCGCCGCCGCTGGCGTCGAGCCGGACGTCATGGGCGTCGGGCCGATCAAGGCTGTGCCCAAGGCGCTGCGGCTCGCGGGCATGTCGCTGGCGGACATGGACCTCATCGAGTTCAACGAAGCGTTCGCGTCGCAGATCCTCGCGTCCATGCGGGAGCTCGGGGTGCCGGAAGACCGCGTGAACGTGAACGGCGGCGCGATTGCGCTCGGCCATCCGCTCGGCGCGACAGGCGCGAAGCTGACGACGCAGCTCATTCACGAGTTGCAGCGGCGCGGCGGCGGACGCGGCCTCGTGACGATGTGTGTCGGTGGCGGGATGGGCGCCGCGGGCATCTTCGAGGTCGCAGCCTAACGCGCCAGACTCGGCCGCCGGTCAGGTCATCCAGCCGCCGTCCACCACGTATACGCCGCCGGTGCAGTAGCTGCCGGCGTCCGACGCCAGGAACAAGGCCAGGCCCGCCACGTCTTCCGGTGTGCCAAGGCGCGGCAGCGGCTGGCGGCCGAGCTGCGCCGCGACCGCTGCGTTGTCGTTCCACATCGCGGCGCTGAAGTCCGTCTTGATCAGCCCCGGGCAAATCGCGTTCGCGCGGACGTTCTGCGCGCCCCACTCGAGCGCCATGGCTTTCGTGAGGTTGATAAGCGCTGCCTTGCTTGCGCTGTAGATGCCGAGGTCATGATCGGGGCGAAGGCCATCGACGCTCGAGAGGTTGACGATGGACCCGCCGCCGCGGGATGCCATGAACGGCAGCGCGCGACACGCGAGCTCGAGTGGCGCCTTGACGTTGACGGCCATGATCTTGTCGAACGCGGCTTCCGTCATCGCCGTGAGCGGTCCGTAGAGCGGGCTCACCGCCGCGTTGTTCACGAGCACATCCACGCCGCCGAGCTCTGACGCCGCGAATGCGATGAGCGCGCGCGCCTCATCGAGCCTCCCGACGTTCGCCGCGAAGCCGCGCGCGGTGATCTGCTCGGCCGCGAGTGCCGCAACGGTGGCGTCGACCGCCTCCGCTTTGCGACTGCTGACGACGACGGACGCGCCGGCACGGCCAAGCTGGAACGCGATCGCACGGCCAATGCCGCGCGTAGCGCCGGTGATGACGGCGATCTGTCT
>Ga0207681_10000314_pt1 | contig 35265 bp, 41 predicted proteins | sample KBSS53metaG_FD_184324 | JGI IMG/M metagenome (GOLD analysis project Ga0207681, IMG submission 184324) | Switchgrass rhizosphere microbial communities from Kellogg Biological Station, Michigan, USA - KBS S5-3 metaG (SPAdes) (version 2) | ecosystem: Host-associated > Plants > Roots > Rhizosphere... | reverse complement strand
GCTGGATTTCATCAGGATCGCCGCTGGGGCCGGTTGCGCGAATGTCGCGCTGTTTGCGACATATTATGCGCCAGCCGGCAGCGGCCAGCAGTCGTGGTCGCTCGCCCATGATCCGGCCCTGCGGCGCGATGTTGCGCAGTGTCTGGGCGATCATGGCGTTTCGCTCGCGCTGGTCGATGGCGTTGCGGTGTACCGCAACCAGTCGGTGGAGCAGTTCCGGCCTTTGTTTGACGTGATGGGGGAACTTGGCGCGTACCGTGTCAACACCGTGTCGTTCGACGAAATCGGCCGCACCTTCGATGAAACCGCCCGTCTCGTCGAAATGGCGCAGCCTTATGGGATCACCGTCACGATGGAGCCCTGCCCTGTCCTCACCGTGCGCACCTTGGCACAGGCGCTCGACATGATCCGCCAGGTGGAACAGCCCAACTTCCGGTTGCTCATCGATACCATGCACGTATCGCGCACCGGGGAGGCGGAAGCGGCCTCACGCGTGGACCCCGGCCTGATCGACTATGTGCAGATATGCGATGCCCCGCTGGCGATGCCACCTTCGAACGAAGCCTACATGGACGAAGCGATGCACGAACGACAGATACCCGGCGAAGGGGAACTGCCACTTGTTTCCATTCTGCGCAACGTGCGGCCCGATGTGGTCGTCAGTGGCGAAGTGCCGTTGCGATCGCTTGAAAAGGCAGGCGTATCGGCTGAGGAGCGCGTGCGGCGCATTGTGGACGCCACCCGGCGTGTCCTTGTCGATGCCACCGGCTGAGCGGAACATATTGGGAGACGACAGATGCCGATACTCCATCTCGATCATGTGAACATCCCGACCGCACGGCTTGCCGAATCGATCGCATTTTATGGCGATGTGCTGGGCCTTTCATTGCGGCCGTCGCCGATGGCACAGGACATGTCCGCCGGCGCCTGGGCGTTCGACGAACGGGGCATCGCCGTCGTTCACCTGTCCGGCACCAGGTCCGAATCCGCTGCGGCGGATCCAGTCCGTGGCGTCGCCCAGCGCGGCGTGATCGATCATTTCGCGCTTCGTTATGATGAACTGGATTCGGTCCACTCAGCCATCGAGGATCGGGGTCTGCCCTTTGAAATGTTCGATGCACCGCAGCTTGGCATGCGCCTGCTGTTCGTGCGCGATCCCAACGGCGTGATGGTGGAATTGAGTGCGCCTCTGCAGGTGTAGGCGTTCCTGCACGCACCCTAATCGCCAATGCGCCGGCCGCCTGTAACATCGTCATGCGCCCGTCCTGAAAAATATCGGCAGAACGCCTGATCGTGGTCCCCGCCACCTGTCGCCGATAGCCCCGCCTCTTCTTGCCATCGCTGAGGACCTCGACGACAGGGCCTGGACGTCAAGAGGTCAGCCAGAATTCCGATCTGGTGCGTGTCGATCGACGCAGGGGTGAGTGCCACTTTTTTTCCCATACCGACTCTGGTCGGCTCTCGGCGCAGAGGAAAACACGCCAAAAATCCCGGCGGAATAGCCGTCGAACTGAGTCTAGCCGAGGCAAGCGGTCCGATCTGAAGAATTCGCCATAAGTGACTGCACAGGAACCAAATCATGAGGACTCGGTTGGCTGGGGCGGGAGGATTCGAACCTCCGAATGACGGTACCAAAAACCGTTGCCTTACCACTTGGCGACGCCCCAGCAGCGGCGCCCTTATAATCGGGAACGCACAGGGGGGAAGCCTCGACGACAGGATTTTGCTTCGCTATCGCAAAAGAAGATCAAAGGCAGGCGGGCAATGGCGATATTGGTTACGGGAGCAGCGGGGTTCATTGGCTATCATGTCTGCGCCACCTTGCTCCGCCGGGGCGAGCGCGTATTCGGCATCGATAACCTCAACGACTATTATCCTCCTCAACTCAAGCGCGACCGCATCTCCGCGCTCGACAGGGAAAAGGGGGATTTTCGTTTCATCGAACTCGATTTCGCGGACCATGACGCGCTGGATGCCGCGCTTAAGGGATCCGACATCGATCGCATCGTTCACTTGGGCGCGCAGGCAGGCGTGCGCTATTCCATCCAAAATCCCCGCGCTTACGCACATTCCAATCTGATCGGCCACCTCAACATACTCGAGGTCGGCCGGGCGCGGGGTGTAAGCCATCTTGTCTACGCTTCGTCATCCTCGGTTTACGGAGGCAATGAGTCTTTGCCCTTCCGTGTCGAAGATCGCGTCGATCATCCGATGTCGCTCTATGCCGCCACCAAAAAAGCCGATGAGCTGATGAGCGAGACCTACGCCCATCTCTATCGCCTTCCACAAACCGGGCTCCGCTTTTTCACCGTCTATGGTCCCTGGGGGCGGCCGGATATGGCGATGTGGATCTTCACCAGCAAGATTCTGGCGGGCGAACCCATCGCCGTGTTCAACCATGGAGCGATGAAGCGCGATTTTACCTATATCGACGATATCGTTACAGGCGTGGTCGCCGCGCTCGACAATCCCCCGCCAGACGATGGCGAGGAGAAAGCTGGCGGCAGCCGCGGCCCCCATCGCCTCTACAATATCGGCAATCATCGCGCCGAAGAGCTCGGCTATCTGATCGATCTGATCGAAGCTGCCTGCGGCAAGCCCGCTGTCCGCGATTATCAGCCGATTCAGCCGGGCGACGTTCCAGCCACTTATGCCGATATCAGCGCCATTCAGCGCGACCTTGGCTTCAAGCCCAAGACCTCGCTCGACACCGGCGTGCCGCGCTTCGTTAACTGGTACCGGGATTATACCGGCATCTGAAGCCGCCGCCTCCGATCAGTTCGCGGCGCGGGTCCGCAACCTCGGGCTTTATGGTCAGGACGAATGAGGCTGCGGCAGCTGAAAAGCTGCTAGTCCAGCCGATGCAGCCATCCATGCGGATCTGGCGCAAGGCCGCGCTGGATTGCCGTCAATTGCGACCGCAATTTCTCCGTGACGATGCCGGGCCCGCCATTGCCGATCGTGAAATTGGTCGTGGTGCCGCGCACCGTGCCAATCGGTGTGACCACCGCAGCAGTCCCGCAGGCGAAGGCTTCGCGCAGGCGTCCGGATTCGGCATCGGCCTTCCACTGATCGATCGCATATTTTTCCTCGCGAACGGCAACGCCCTGATCGCGTGCAAGGGTCATGATTGAGTCGCGGGTAATGCCCGGCAGGATCGTACCCAGTTCCGGCGTGGTCATGGAGCCGTCCTCGAAGATGAAAAAAACATTCATCCCGCCCAGCTCCTCGACGTAACGATGCTCGGCAGCGTCGAGAAACACGACCTGGTCGCAGCCCTGGGCAATCGCTTCGGACTGCGGCAGCAGGCTCGCCGCATAGTTGCCGCCGCATTTGGCGGCGCCGGTGCCGCCCGGCCCCGCGCGGCTGTAATCGTCCGAAATCCACAGGCTCACCGCTGGCGCCCCGCCCTTGAAATAGGCGCCGACCGGGGAGGCAATCACCAGATAGAGATATTCGCTGGCCGGCTTAACGCCAAGAAACGTCTCGCTCGCGAACATGAACGGCCGCAAATAGAGCGAGCCCCCCTCGATCGTGGGCATCCAATCGCGATCTATGCTGACCAGCTCACGAATCGACGCGAGGAATATGTCCTCGGGAAGCTGGGGCATGGCGAGCCGTTCGGCAGATTTCTGGAAGCGGCGGGCATTGGCGTCAGGCCGGAAAAAGCCAATCCCGCCATCCGGCAGCCGATAAGCCTTCAGCCCCTCGAAAATCTCTTGGGCATAATGAAGAACGGCGCAGGCGGGATCGATCGAGAGAGGACCGCGCGGCAGGATCGCCGCGTCGTGCCAGCCAAGGTCGTCCGAGTAGCGGATCATCACCATATGATCGGTGAAAACCTTGCCGAAACCCGGATTGGAAATCAGCTCCTGCCGTTGTGCCTTAGAAACAGGAGCGCCATGGGGTTGAACCTTGAATTCGATGCCGGTCACACGCAGCCTCTCTTAAATCTCGCTCTGGATAAAATCGCCATGAGGCGGCATGGCATTAGAAAGATCGCAAAAATAGGTCAACATGGCTGTCCCGTCTGCATCACCCTTATTCCTGCGCGAAGCCGAGATCCGGCGTGGAATCGAGCTGCTCTATTTCGGTTATAGCAATTTTACGGCAACTGCAGATCTCGTCCTGACCCGCCAAGGTCTGGGCCGTGCGCATCATCGGGCGCTATATTTCATCGCGCGGCGGCCCGAAATGCCCGTGGGCGATCTGCTCAAGCTGCTACGAATCACGAAACAATCGCTGGGCCGGGTGCTGGGAGACCTCACTGAGCAGGGTTATCTCGAATCGCTTCCTGGCAAGCGTGATCGCCGCCAGCGCCTGCTGCGGCTCACGGCCGCGGGAATCGAGCTTGAATCCGAACTCTTCGCCGCCATCCGCGCCAAGATGGCGGAAGCCTACGCGAAGGCCGGCCAGGGATCAGTGACCGGTTTCTGGCGGGTGCTCGAAGGCCTGATTCCCGAGGAGCAGCGGGAGCGTGTAACCGAAATCGATAATTAGCGACGGCTCGTCGCCGCAAGCTCCGCGCTGCGCCGTGCCGCCGCCTGCAAGGTTCGTAAAAGCAGAGGCTTGATCCCCGCTGCTTCGTCAAGGACATTGAGGCCCTCGCGGGTGGTGCCTCCGGGGCTTGCAACCATGTCCGCCAGTTCGGCAGGGGAAACATCGCTCCGTTCGGCCAACAATGCCGATCCTCTTGCAGTCGCGATCGCCAGCCGTCGGGCGAGACCTTCATCCAGTCCAAGCGCAGCGCCAGCCTCGGCCAAAGCTTCGATGAAACGAAAGACATAGCCCGGTCCGCTGCCCGATAGCGCGGTGACGGCATCGAACAGCCGCTCTTCGGAAATCCACTCGATTAATCCCAGCGGCTTTGCCAGGGTCGCGGCTTCAGCCCGGATCGCCGGATCATCGCCGGCACCGAACAGGACGGTGACGCCCTCCCCGATCGACGCCGGAAGATTCGGCATCGCACGGATTACGTGCTGCGCGTCAAAGCCGCGCGTCAGGGCGTCTGTTTCCACGCCCGCCAACACTGACAGCAGCAGGCGCGGCGGCGCAGCCCGCCCAGCAAAGCTCGCCGTTACACTATCCAATTGCTGCGGCTTCACCGCCAGTACGAGGCAATCCGGTGCGCCATCCCAGGGAAATTCGGAGACCACGGTCACGCCGCCGGGAAGATTGGCCGCGAAGGGGTCGATGATCGTAATTCCGGCCGGATCGATTCCGCTGGCCAGCCAGCCGCGCAGATCGCTCCGCCCATATTTCCGGCGCCCACGAGCCAGATCGGCCCGATCATGCTTCGCCCTGGGTCTCGATCAACGCGGCCGAAATCGCCTCTGCCGGGCTTTTATCGGCCCATAACACGAACTGAAACACCGGATAGAAACGCTCACATTCATCGATCGCCGCTTCAATGAGCGTTTCGGCCTGATCTAGCGTCAGTTGCGGCTCGCCACTGCCGTCGAGCAGCGCTGCATGGCGAAACAGCAAAACGCCGGAACTTGCCCAAAGCTCGAAATGACCGATCCAGAGCTGCTCGTTCACCAGCCCCAGCGTTTCGTAGATCAACAGGCGCTTGTCGTTGGGTACGCGGATATCCGGGAGGGCCAGGAACTGGAGCACGCGATCTTCCTCGCGCCATACCGCGCGCAGCTCATATTGCGTCCAGCTGCCCTGGTAGTTGGCGAGGATTTCCTCGTCACCGCTGCGCTCGAACGCCCAGCCATGCGCTTCGAAATATTGCTCAAGCATGTCGATAGGGGCGCTCGCTTCGCGCACCGTCTCGAAATAATTGTCCTCGTTCATATGGAGGTCCCGTCAAATCGCGCGCACCGTGCCGTCACTGCCGGTCGCACGCAAGCAACGCCCGCCCTATCAGCGCACAAATCTGTGGACTGATGCGGCGTCAGTCCCGTTCAAGCCGGCGGCGGCGCGTCCACACCGGACGATTTAGTAGCATTATGCGCGGCCAATTCGGCCTTCAGGCGATCGATTTCCTCGCGGGCTTCAACCGCCATTGCTTTCACCGTCTCGAATTCTTCGCGGCTCACGAAATCCAGACCGCCAATCCATTCCTTGGCGCGCTCGCGCACCGAGGCCTCGGCCTCGCGGCCCAAACCAGCCAGCGTGCCAGCGGCGCCATTCATGAATTTGGCAAAATCTTCAAAAAGCTTGTTCTCGCTCTGCATGGCCGCCTCCTCTGGCGAAAACCCGAAGGGGAAAAGGTTAGAGCTCTATTTGGGTTCCATTGGCGCCCGGCACAAGCGTTTCTGCGCTGGGATTGAGCTGCATGATCTCGAAATTGAGCAGCGCCGCGAAAACCAGCCACGCGATATACGGCACCAGCAGCAGAGCCGCGCCGGGCCTGATCCGCGCGAAACTTGCTGCCGTCGCGACCGCCGCCACAAGCATCGCCACCACGACTCCGAATGCAATCGTCACCTGATGCGCGGCGAAGAACAAGGGAGACCAGGCAAGATTCAGAATGAGCTGGATAATGAACAAGGTGATCGCGACGCCCCGCCCGCGCGCGCCGCGCGCGGCAAGAATGATGCCCAAGGCGAGCCCCATCAGCGCGTACAGGATCGGCCATATGACAGCGAACGCCCAGCCGGGCGGCATGAAGCCCGGCTTGAGCAACGCATCGAACCAAGGATTGCCGAACCCCGAGCCTGAAAGCTGGCCGCTGGCGATCCCCAGCAATTCGACGAGGGGGATCGTGACCAGCGCCCAACGCAGGAATGCCATGCGAAGCTGGGATGTTGAAGCGATCTGACCCATCGGTATCCTTTTCAACGCACAGCAACTCGGCTCGGCATATTGTCGTTCCACCGAACCATCGTCCAGTGCCGCTTGAACGCAGCGGAACGGTGACTAGCCGTTGATACAGGTTCGAAACAAGCCCAACGATAGGTTAACGCGCGCGCCGTTCGGCGCCGATCAGGAATTCGACATTCCCTTCGGGTCCCCTGATTGGGCTCTCGATGAAATCCAGAACCTTCCAGCTGATGCTTTCCAACCAGTCCCGCACCTCCTGGCAGACACGCTGATGCACGGCGGGATCGCGAACAACTCCTCCCTTTCCAACCTCTTGCGGCCCCGCTTCAAACTGGGGCTTGATCAGCGCCACCAGCCGTGCGCTGTCCTTGGCCAGCGCCAGCGGAGCGGCGAGCACTTTTGACAAGCCAATGAAGCTCGCATCGCAAACGACGAGGTCGACCGGTTCGGGAATCTGGTCTTTTGTCAGATAGCGGGCATTGGTCTGCTCCAGCACGACCACGCGTGGATCCTGGCGCAGTTTCCAAGCCAGCTGATTCGTCCCCGAATCGACCGCGTAGATGCGCGCCGCCCCCTTGCTGAGCAGCACATCCGTAAAGCCTCCGGTCGATGCGCCCACGTCGATCACCACACTGTCCGTGACCTCCCAGCCCCATTGATCGAGCGCATGCGCGAGCTTGATCCCGCCGCGCGATACCCAGGGATGATCGCGGCCCTTCAGCGTCAAGGCCACGTCTTCCGGCAGCTGATCGCCGGCCTTGGCGATCTTGCGCTCGCCGGCATAAGCCAACCCGGCCAGGATGAGCGCCTGTGCGCGGGCGCGGCTTTCCACCAACCCCCGTTCCACCAGCAACTGATCGGCACGCATCTTCTTGGGCATGGCCAGTCCATGACTGATCGGCGAAGCAGAGTGAAGCCGCTGACGCGAACGCGTGCCGTCAAGAACCCCGGTTACTTCCGCCCGAACAGCTTTTCGATGTCGCCATGGCCGAGCTTTACCCAGGTTGGCCGCCCGTGGTTGCACTGGCCGGAATGGGGCGTCATTTCCATCTCCCGCAGCAGCGCGTTCATTTCGGCGACCGACAATATCCGCCCGGCGCGCACCGACCCGTGGCACGCCATCGTCGCCGCGACATGATCGAGCCGTTCCTTGAGCGTCACCGCCGAGTCATAGGCGGCCAGCTCATCGGCCAGATCGGTCACCAATCCACGAATATCCCCCTGCCCCAGCAGCGCCGGGGTCGCGCGCACCAGCATTGCCTTCGGCCCGAAACGCTCCAGCTCAAGGCCCATTTCGGCGAGCTCTGTGCAGCGATCCTCGAGCCGGTCGCAAGCCGCTTCGTCGAGCTCGACCACTTCCGGCAGCAGCAGCGCCTGGCGGGCAACGCCGCCATTGTTCATCGCCTTGCGCATCCGCTCCAGCACCAGCCGCTCATGCGCAGCATGCTGATCCACAAGCACCAGGCCATCTTCGGCCTCGGCGACAATATAGGTCGCCGCCACCTGGCCCCGCGCCACCCCAAGCGGAAAACGTGCACGTTCAGGCACTGCCTGTTCAGCGGTCTCAGCCCTGGCGGCGGGGGTCGCCCGGAAATCGAGCACATCCTCCTTCACCGCAGCAGCGGCACCCCAGCTTGGCCGAACGCCCGTCGCGAAGGTGGAACCGGCATTAGGGCGTAATCCGCCTGACGCCAAAGCCGCAGGATTGGGGCGCTGCGAAGAGGTTTCGCTTGTCCAGGTCACGGGCCGCGCCGCCTGCGAACTGCGATGCCCGGCACGGTCCAGCGCGTCGCGCAGCCCTCCCACGATCATCCCTCGGATCAGGGCCGCATCGCGGAAGCGAACCTCTGTTTTTGCCGGGTGCACATTCACGTCGACCTCATGCCTTGGCAGATCGACGAAGAGCGCCACTACCGGATGCCGGTCCCGCGCGAGCAAATCCTGGTACGCGCCCCGCACCGCGCCGATCAGCAGCCTGTCCCGCACCGGTCGGCCGTTGACGAACAGATATTGATGGTCAGCCACACCCCGGTTGAACGTCGGCAACCCGGCGACGCCGCCAAGCCGAACCTCGCCGCGCGCATAATCGATGGCCACGCTATTCTCGGCGAGGCTGCGATCGGTAAGCGCGGCCACGCGCTCGGCGCGTGCTTCCCCCTGCGGCACCGAAAATATTCGCCGCCCGTCATGTTCCAGCGTGAAGCCGACATCCGGTCGCGCCATCGCCAGCCGCTTCACAACGTCCGCGCAAGCCGCATATTCCGCACGCGCGGAGCGTAAAAATTTACGTCGGGCGGGAACGCGCTCGAACAGCCCGTCCATCTTGATCCGCGTGCCCGGAGAAAGCGCGGCCGGCCCCTCTTCTACAAGCTGGCCATTGTCGATCACGCGCGCCCAGCCGTCGCTGCCCCGCACCCTGCTCTCGATTCGCAGCGTCGAAACGCTAGCAATCGAGGGCAGCGCTTCGCCCCGAAAACCCAACGTCTCGACTGCCTCGATGGCGTCATCGGGCAGTTTGGAGGTTGCATGCCGCTCAAGCGCCAGCGCGATCTCATCGATCGTCATGCCGCAGCCGTCGTCGATCACCTCGATCCCTGCGAGACCGCCGTCGGCAAGCCGGATCGCGATCCGCCCGGCCCCCGCATCGATCGCGTTTTCGACCAACTCCTTGAGCGCGCTCGCCGGCCGCTCCACCACCTCGCCCGCCGCGATGCGGTTCACCAGATGCTCGGGCAGGCGGCGTATTGACATGGACAGGTCTCTAGCCCAAGCGACGGCTTCCCGCGACCCGCCATCTGCGCTCCCATATTTGATTTTTCCATGGCATGAGAAGCAGCGCGGCCGTGGTTGCGGCGGGAAGGATAAGGCAGGGCTGAATGTTCTGGACGCGTTTTTTCAAGTTCATGTCGCATGACATGGCGATCGATCTCGGCACGGCGAACACGGTCGTCTATCTGCGCGGGCGGGGCATCGTTCTCAATGAACCGTCGGTGGTCGCGATCGAGACGATCAACGGCGTGAAACGCGTCAAGGCCGTTGGCGACGATGCCAAGCTGATGATGGGCAAGACGCCCCATCAGATCGAGGCGATCCGCCCCTTACGCGACGGCGTGATCGCGGACATCGACGTCGCCGAGCAGATGATCAAGCATTTCATTCACAAGGTCCATGGTCAGCGCCGCTTCCCGCGCTGGCCCGAGATCGTGATCTGCGTCCCCTCGGGCTCTACCTCGGTCGAGCGCCGCGCGATCCGCGATGCGGCATCCAACGCAGGTGCGTCGCAAGTCTGGCTGATCGAGGAGCCGATGGCGGCGGCGATCGGCGCCGATATGCCGGTTACCGAGCCGATCGGATCGATGGTGGTCGATATCGGCGGCGGCACGACGGAAGTCGCCGTGCTCTCGCTGCGCGGCCTTGCTTACACCACCTCGGTTCGCGTCGGCGGCGACAAGATGGATGAGGCCATTTCCTCTTATGTACGCCGCAATCACAATCTGCTGATCGGCGAAGCCACGGCTGAGCGGATCAAGCAGGAGGTGGGTGTCGCCAAAATGCCCGCGGACGGCAAGGGATCGACCATCCACATCAAGGGCCGCGACCTCGTCAATGGCGTGCCCAAGGAAATCTCGATCACCCAGGGCCAGATCGCCGAGGCACTCACCGAGCCTGTCTCCCAGATCGTCGAGGGCGTGCGCATCGCGCTTGAAAATACCGCGCCCGAACTGGCTGCCGACATCGTCGATCAAGGCATTGTTCTGACTGGTGGAGGCGCCTTGCTGACCGGGCTGGACGAGGTGTTGCGCGAAGCGACTGGCCTCCCGGTCACGGTCGCGGACGATCCGCTCACCTGCGTCGCGCTTGGTACGGGCCGGGCCCTGGAAGATCCGATCTTCCGCGGCGTGCTGTTGACCGCCTGAGGCGGCTTTTCGGCGGATGGCGCCGCCCCGCAACCGGCGTCCGGGCTTCTCGCGCCGCATTCAATTCGGTCTGTTCATCGGCTATGTGATTGCCGTGGTCGGCGTCGTGTGCGGGCTGGCGCTGGTCATGCTGAGCAGGCTGGACCCGGAGGGTTTTGGCCAATTGCGCGCCACCGCGCTGGACGTTTCTGCCCCGGTCACTTCCGGCGGACGAAGCATCGTGACCGGCATTCAGACGATTGGCCGGAATATCGGTGATTATATTGAGGCAGGCGGCCAGAACGAAGCCCTGCGCGCCGAGCTGAAACGAAGCCGCCATGCTCTTCTCGAAGCGCAGGCGATCCGCCGACAGAATCTCCAGCTCCGCCGCCTGCTCAAGCTCATCGACTATCAAAGCCAGCCGGTGGCCACCGCCCGGCTGATCGGCTCCAGCCTCTCTTCGGCACGCCGCTTCGGAACCCTTGCCGCTGGCGAGAAGGATGGCGTGCGTTCGGGCCAGCCCGTCATCGCTGCCGACGGGTTGATTGGCCGCATCCTGGAAACCGGCCGGTCGGCCTCGCGCGTGCTGCTCCTGACCGATCCGGAAAGCGCAGTGCCGGTGCGGCTGACGCGCAGCGGCGTCGCCGCGCTTGCGCGCGGCCGCGGAAACGGCACGTTGTTGATCAGCTCGCTGCTGCCGGGCGCGAGGCCGTTCCGCAAAGGTGACGTCGTGGCGACATCGGGAACGGGCGGCATTTACCCGCCCGACGAGCCGGTTGCGGTGATCACCAGCGTCGACGGGGATAGTGCGATCGGATGGCCGCTCGCCAATCCCGACACCGCCGATTTCGCGCTCGTACGCCAGCCCTATCAACCGGCCCTGCCGCCATCGCGTAGCGGGACGCCCTGATGGCCGAACGGACGATCACCACCGAAAGCCTTCGCGTCGCGCGTGTCCGCGTGCGCGTGGTGCCCGTCCTCTCCACGATGATCGCATCGCTCGCGGCGCTTGCGCCGCTGGTCAGCACGGCGCCTCTGATGCCTCCGCTGGGTTTCCTCATGCTGCTTGCATGGCGGCTGCTGCGCCCCGAACTCTGGCCGGTCTGGATCGGGCTGCCGCTGGGCCTGTTCGACGATCTCGTTTCCGGGCAGCCGCTGGGAACCGCGATCAGCTTGTGGACGCTCACCTTGCTGGTGCTCGACCTGATGGACTCCTATTTTATCTGGCGCGATTTCTGGATCGACTGGCTGGTCGGCGCCATCTTTGCGATCATCTATATGCTTGCGGGCTACTGGTTTTCTGGGCTCCGCAGTTCGCCGATGGCGATCGAGACGCTTCTGCCGCAAATCGCCTTGTCCATTCTCTGCTTCCCCGGGCTGGTCCGCATCTGCGTTCGGCTCGATCGCTGGCGACTGCCATTGTGAGCGGACCCGTTCCCGTCCTAATGGGCTGATGCGCACCGGCAAGATCGTCACGCAGAACTCGCAGACGTTCAGCTTCACGCGGCGGACCCTTCTGCTCGGAACGGCGCAGGGGGGCGTGGCGGCGATGCTGGCGGCCCGCATGGCTTGGCTCGCGATCGCGGAGAATGAGCGCTACAGCCTCCTTGCCGAAAGCAATCGTGTACAGCTCACCATCATCCCGCCGCGGCGCGGATGGATCATCGACCGCTTCGGGAAGCCAATCGCTATCAACCGGACCGACTTCCGCGTCGACCTGATTCCCAACCAGTTGCACGACGCGGAAGCCGCGATCCGCGAGCTGAAGCAGATCCTCACACTGCCTCCCGAAGAGGTCGATCGCATTCACGAGGATCTCGCCAAGGCAGCCGACTACCAGCCGGTGCAGGTGGCCAGCAACCTGGATTATGACCGGTTCGCGGCCGTGAGCCTCCGCACGCCCGACATGCCCGGCGTCGTTCCGGCGAGCGGCACGGCGCGTTATTACCCCACAGGAGCGGCGATCGCGCATCTGGTCGGCTATGTCGGCGCAGCCTCGGCTGCCGACTATGAGAAAACGCATGATCCGTTGCTCGTCACCCCCGGCTTCAAGGTGGGCAAGGACGGGCTCGAGCGCACGATGGAAAGCTGGCTGCGCGGCCAGCCGGGCGCCAAAAGATCTGAGGTCACGGCGCACGGCAAGCTGGTGCGGGAGCTGACCACCCGTCCTGAGACGGTCGGGCATACCCTTCAGCTCACCATCGATATCGGGCTGCAGGAATATGCGGCGCGGCGTCTCGGTCCGGCTTCCGGCTCGGTCGTGATGCTCGATGCGCAGACTGGCGGCATTCTCGCCATGGCCTCGATGCCCGCCTATGATCCGAACAGCTTTTCGGACGGCATCAGCCACAGCGAATGGAATATGCTCTCGGCCAACGACCATAGGCCGTTGATCAACAAGATCCTGCAAGGGCTGTATCCGCCCGGCTCGACCGTGAAGCCGATGGTCGCGCTGGCGCTGCTGCGCGCCGGCATCAAGCCCGAACAGGTGGTTGTTTGTTCCGGTACGCTTAGGGTCGGCACTGGCCTGTTTCATTGCTGGCGGCGCCATGGCCATGGCGGCGTCGATATGAAGCGCGCGATTGCCCAGAGCTGCGACATCTATTTCTATACGATGGCGCAGCGGATCGGCATCGATGCCATCGCTCCGATGGCGCGATCGCTCGGCCTCGGGGAACAATTCCCCCTGCCCTACACCACGCAGCGCTACGGCACCGTCCCCGATAGCGCGTGGAAGCTGAGAAAATACAAAAGCGCATGGACCGTCGCAGACACAGTGAACGCGACAATCGGCCAGGGCTATATGCTGGCCAATCCGCTTCAGCTTGCCACCATGGCCACCAGGATCGCCTCGGCGCGCGCGCTGGCGCCGCGGCTCATCATCAACCGGCGCTACCCGCCCCAGGGCGGCGACTTGCCGATCGATCCCGAACATCTCGCCTTCGTACAGGACGCGATGCACGCCGTGGTCAATGGCGGGGGTACCGCCGGATCCGCCCGGCTGCAGGTGCCAGGCGTGGAGCTTGCGGGCAAAACCGGTACGGCGCAGGTGCGCCGCATCAGCATGGCTGAGCGCAAGTCTGGCGTGCTCGGCGATACCGCCCTGCCCTTCAAGCTGCGCGATCATTCGCTGTTCATGGGCTTCGCGCCTTATGGCGCACCGCGCTACGCATGCGGTATCATCCTGGAGCATAGCGGCCATATCGTGACGGCTGCGCCGATCGCGCGCGACTGCATGACCTATTTGTTCGATCCGGCGCGCGCCATGGATACGTTGTTGAAGATGGAGGAAGGCTGGGGCGGCGACATCGCCGCGCGGATGCGCGCTGATGCGGCTCATTGGCAGGCACAGCAGCTGAAGGCGGCCAATCCCGATCCGGAAGCTTCTGCGACTGTTCCTGCTGCTGCCAATCAAAGCGGAGATCGGCCGGAATGAGCACGGCCTCGCTTGTCCCCGCTTCGATTGCGCGGCTGCCGTGGAAGCTGCTTCTGCTCGTGCTGGCCATCGGCAGCTTCGGCCTGGTCGTGCTCTATTCGGCAGCGGGCGGAAGCCTCCGGCCCTGGGCGCTTTCCCAGGGCATCAAGCTCATCCTATTCATCTTGGCGGCGATCGCGCTTTCACGCGTGAACCCTGATCGCTTGAAGCAGATCGCCTTCCCGCTTTACGCGGTGCTGCTGCTTCTCCTGATTGCCGTCGAAGTGCTCGGGGTCGTTGGTGGCGGCAGCAGGCGCTGGCTGGATCTGGGTTTCATCACCGTCCAGCCTTCGGAGCTGATGAAGCCCGTCATCGTTCTGACGCTCGCCCGCTTCTACGATCTACTCCCAGCCGGAGAAACGCGGCGCTGGAACGCGATCTGGCCGGCCTGCGCGCTGATCGGCGTGCCGTTTCTGCTGGTTCTGGTCCAGCCCGACCTCGGCACGGCGTTGATGATCATGGCAGGCGGACTAACCGTGATGTTCCTTGCAGGGCTCCCGTTGCGGCTGTTCGTCGGCGGCGCACTGATGGTGGCAGCGGCCTTCCCGATCGCGCTTTCGATGCTGCACGGCTATCAGCGCGACCGAATCGAGATTTTCCTCGATCCTGAAAAGGATCCGCTTGGCGCGGGCTATCACATCATCCAGTCCAAGATTGCGATCGGCTCGGGTGGCATCACCGGCAAGGGCTTCCTGCAGGGAACGCAAAGCCATCTCGATTATCTGCCCGAGGGGCATACCGACTTCGTATTCGCGACCATGGCCGAGGAATGGGGGCTGCTTGGCGGCATACCGCTCATCTTCGCCTATTTTCTGCTGGTGAACTGGGGCATGCGTGTCGCCCTGGCGGCGCGGGCGCGTTTCTCGCAGCTTGCAGCCGCAGGGCTCTCCACGACGATCTTTTTCTATTTCGCGATCAACCTGATGATGGTGATGGGGTTGGCACCGGTGGTGGGCATTCCCCTGCCGCTGGTGTCATTCGGCGGATCGGCGATGATGACGGTGATGCTTTCGATCGGCCTGCTGATGGCGATCGCCCGTTCCGAGCGGGCGCAGCCGAAGGGCGGCCTGTAACAATTCTATTCTGCGAGGTTTACACCACCCCCGCCACCTGCTACCCGGCGCGCCGCATCACGGCCCAAGGGCAGTCATGCCGGTCAAGGCGATTCCGCCGCAGCCATGGACGCATAGCTCAGTTGGTAGAGCAGCTGACTCTTAATCAGCGGGTCCCAGGTTCGAGCCCTGGTGCGTCCACCACCTTCAAAATAAACGATTTTTTGGAGAAGATCGCCCGGAAATTCTATGGCCTAGTTCGGCGCGTGTACTCACCATGCACTCACGAACGAGGCGCACGCGGTTTACGTTCCGTGCAACTGGCTGGATATAAAAACCCCGCCAGCCGAAGCCAGCGGGGAAAGGGAGGGAATACCCCCAGGGTCGGGGGTAGCTGTATATAGCGGGCCTGCGATGATCCCGGAGCTATCGGAAGTGCTAAGCGACCTTCAAGGCCGCCCGCTCACATACTGCCGGACAGCCAAAGCGTTCTCGGGCGGGTTAATCTCCGCGGTGAGGGAACGCACGTCCTCAAGGTTATCGAGCGCGGCACGCCCCACATCCATTTGCCGTCATGGAGCAGCACATAGCCGCCCAGGCTTTCCAGCCGGCGCACCCACGCGGCGGGATTGAACGTCGTCATGGTTGCTCCTCCCGCTGGCGAGCCAGCTCCATCTGGCCCAGATCCCACATGCTTTCCCATGCACGAAGGTGGGCCGGGTTGGTCGGATCGAATGGCGGCACGTCCGGCCGTAGCCGAGGCGGCGTCGTGAACTTGAGAACCTTGCCGCTCATTTGCGCCTCCTCCACCCGATCAGCAGGACGCTCGGACGCGTTGCGGAAGCTGCGCGGCCATTTGATGTCAGCCATGTCGTGCCTCCCCGGCCAGACGCCGCACGTCGGCAAGCACCGGCGTGACGGTGCCGCCATCGTTCCCATATTCGGCGAGGATGATTTCAAGCTTTTCCGCGAGCGCAGGGAGATCGGGTGCCGGTATGCTGACCAACCGCTCCAAAGCAGCGGACTGCGCTCGCATGGCTACATGTTCCGCGTGCTCGGCTTCCCTATGGCCGCTGGCCCGGCTGGCCGCTTCAGCCTCGCGCCGGTAGTCGGCGAGCTGAGCACGGAAGGTCGCTATTTGCTCCGGGTTGTCCCATTCAATCTCCGGATCGTCCAGCTCCTCGTAATGGACCGTCGTCGGCAAGATATGCTTGCCGAACTTGCCGAGGTCTTGCTCCTGCTCGATTGTGAAGACGGGCGCGGCAGGTTTGCAGTCGAAGTAGAGCGCCTCGGCTTTGCTATATGCAGCCGAGGCCTTGGAATAGGCTGCCGTTGTCAAACGATACTGTGCGAGCGCATCGGCCCATTCGGTTCGATCTGCCGCCAGCGAGGGTGCCGAAAGCAGTGCAATAGGTGCGGCTGCGAGACCTCCTACGAAATTGCGGCGGGAAGCTGCGACAGCCAGGCTATTTGGGCTCGGCGGTACGCGCGGGCAGGTATTGGCCGGGGCAACGCCCGGCTGTAGGGGTTCAGTAGCCATGATCGTTCTCCTGGAACGGTTAGGGTTAGAGCCGGGGCGAGGTTGCCGCCTTGCCTCGGTTCGCCTTTTCAGATACCCGTAATTAATGGCGGGTGCAATATCAGATACCGGAAAAAAGAGAGGGCGACCGAAGACCGACGCAACGGGGGTGCATGTTAAGCTCCTGCCCGGCCAGCTTGAGAGCATCGATTCGTGGGCGGCTGCCCAAACTGACAAACCCTCTCGCCCCGAAGCCATCCGGCGGCTGGTGGAGCTGGGGTTAAAAGTTCGGCAATGAAACGGTCCGCAATCAGCAAACGATGCCCAAAAATTGGTAAATATCTAGAAATTCTTGGTGAGGTATATCGCGATCCTGTCACGATGATAACCATATACAGGAATATTGCTCATATTGATGGTATGGGAATATGAAATCTTAGGCGTAAAACCGGAAATGTTTATGCCCCGGTCAAGTAGGCTGATCTGTGCACTAATCGCTCTGTCGAGGCGTTTTGCATTGAATGCGGCCAAGGGAGCCTCATAAGCAATTACCGAGTAGGATGGCATCACGCTCGCCGTGATCCCGTGACTGAGCTCGCGCGTATACACCGTGCCCAGCACGAATTGATTGTAGGCATAGGCCCCAAGCTTGGCATCCTGATGCCCCATGCTGATAAACCCTCGTATCTCGCTCGCGGAGGTTAGCGTAAAGAACGCCTGCAGCCCGCCGGTGACGTTTGGGCCAGTTTGCCAGCTATTCTGAGCAAAATTCGTCTGTCCGACGCTAAGGGTGCCCGTGAGGCCTGCCCTTGCACTAAAGTAATACGTAGCGTCTAAGGCACCTCCGGGCGTGGTGACATACACACGATCCCCATACCAACGCCGCGACAGCGTCCCAAGGATGTCAAATTCCCACCGGCGATAGGTTAATTTGGGTCCGATATATCCCGTTACGGTCATGTCATCAAATGCCGTGTCGCCATATTGGGCGCGATATATCTCAGCACCAATCAAAAGCTTCGACCGCCTGGATAATCGCGGGGCCAACACCAGCTTGATATCCGTGATCAGTCCCACTCCACTATGTTGACGCGCCTGGTCAGACAATTCGAACGGAATACCATAGAGTGTGACCGTCCTGATCGCGGGTGCCACATTGATGTTGGTATCTGGGGCAATGCCAACGGATAAATCGTACGTAAAGAATTTCTGTTGGCGAATGACGGCGAGATATCGATCGATGATTTCTACGGTACTGGCAGGGATTTTTCCCGAACGGGCAAAGCGGAATTGGCGCTCGGCGTTGAGATAATTGCCCTCCAGGAACAAGGCACGGGCCAGTTCAAGACGGACGCGTAACTCGCGGGGATACTTTACCAGGATTGAGCGGAAGTGATGGACGGCTGAATCATAGGCTTTGTCCTGAATGTCGAGCAGCCCCAGCAGAAACTGCACTTCAGGATCGTTGGGCGTATCTCCCGCAAGCTTGTCGAGAACTTTTCGAGCATCGGCATAACGCCCGTTAGCGATCAGAATCTGCGCCGCGGCTAACAAGGAAACCGGTCTCGTGGCGCCATTGACGGTCACTTGTGCCGGTGCCGTCAAGGCGGGTGGAACAGATGGAAGTGACGGGATTGGCACTGCTGGTCACGAATTCCCAAATCAAATGACCGATTCGGCCTCCTTCGCACCCATGGCTGCCCCTACAAGCGGGCGCTACCGCCCCGCTGTCGAAAGAGCCTGACAGCGCGTTCCCCATCCGCTGCCATAGCTGCAAAGGCCTGTAGAGGCAGACCCAAGGCGGCATAATCAACCCGCAGCACCCCATCGAAATCCACATCGACCGCCGCTGCGAAGGCGGGGTTGCTCAACAGATCCTGGGCCATCACGCCGGTATGGCGTCGTCTAGAGCCCAGATAGCGCCAACTGTAAATTTGCAGGCCATTGCCGAGCTTCCGAACCAATCGAATCGCGCGTTTGAGGCGCCGATCCGATGGTACGGCGCTGGCTTTTGGCGCTCCGAATGTGCCGGCAGCGATGGATTTGTTGCTGTCCTGCACTGTCCAGACCAGCCCAACCTCATCGGCCGCAGGCCCGTAAAAGCCACCTGATATCGTGCCGCTGCCGCTGGCAGTGAACGAAGTCGCATTATTAGGGTTGCTACTGATGCTCGTAGTTCCGCTGATGGCGGCGCCCGATATCGTGCCGGTCAGTGCGATATCGTTCCATGGCCGGGTCGTTCCACTACAGACACAGCTGACATACCCGTTCGTGAATTTTCCAGTCGTTGAGGTCATGTTGGTGAACGAACCCGTGATCGATCCGGTGGCAAAGTCGGCGGTCAGCGTCCCGTCCCCCTTGATCAAGCCCTCACCCGCCCCACCGACGTGGCCGCCCTGCGTTGGGGCATTCGTGCTCAGTGCGCCGCCTTGGGTGAAAGCCAATCCTTCCACGCCGCCCGACTGAGTATAAGTTGCCTTTCCCGTGGCGGGCATCGACGCTGAAGGCGTCTGGAAGCCGAAAATAAAGAATGCGAGCGTGTTCGCTGTAGAGGCCGTCCCCGTCTGTGTGGCATTGGTCCAGCTGCCCAGTTGGAGATAGCTCAGCCCTCCGCCGGGCGGCGCATAGGATACCAATTGGCCAGTCGTGCCGACCGTTCCGTATCCATCATACTGAAAGCGGACATTGTTGATTCCCAAGCTTGGGACAGACAAACTTGCGGCCGTGATATCATGGCCCGGATTGAAAACGATTGTCGCACCGCCGGAATTTGTTGCGGCATCGGCGCCGATCGAAATGGTTGTGCCTGTGCTGTCCGTCGTGCGCGTCACCGCCGTCTGGGTAAGCGCGAAGGAGAGATTATCCGCTGCACCCGCAGTTGCAAAGTCCGGCCCACCGGGCGTTGCCGTCTGATAGCCCTGCGCGGCGGTTGTGGGGGTATTTTTGCCGACGGTTGCCGCGGCGGGGGGCGAAACGATATCATATCCAGCCGTCGGCGTCGGCGTGGGGGTCGGAGTTGAACTGATACCACTACCGCCACCACACCCAGCGAGTGCTAGACTCGTGCTAAGTATAAGTGCCGAACCGAGCAGTCCTCCCGCATTTTCGCCCGCAGACATGAACATCTCCTGACAAACAACAAGCAACGCTTCTGCATATACACGGCCTTTTTTAAAGGCAAAGCGCTCGTCGAAATAGCCACCTCCCAAGGCCATCTCGCAGGTTCATTAATCGCGGCGGCAATCGGTCTGGTGAATTTAGCATAAACATCGAGTCAGTGATTCGCCGCACCTTCAATCGTACGGGCCGGCAGATACCGATAGGAAGCTACCAAAGCGTTTGGATCACTTAAGCCCTGATCGCCTTTTAGACGCAGCGACAATTTCGTGAGCCCGCGCCAAGGCCGCTTCATATTCGAGGTAATGCCGGTAATTATTGCACATTCACCGAAGAGAACAGCCCAGGCCCGATTCGGCAAGGGGGTCCTAAACATTTAAACGCTAATGCAGATCTGCTATACGACCGCGGGTTTCGTCGGCCCGCCTGCTGGAATTGTGCCAGATGGCGAGGCAGAAGGCTCTTCTGTCGGCTGCGGCTTTGCGTCGGCGAAACCTGGTCGAATTCCCGCGCCTAGCGAGACGAGTTTCGCCCGAGAATACCAGGACGCGGCAGCATGTGTGACGGCGGCGGTGGTATCACAGCCGGCGGTGGCCCCAGGTACGCCGGGAGCATCCCAGGCCCCACATGCACCCACTGCTCCGGCTGGCGCTTGGGCCAAGGTGGCACATAGGGATTGAACGGGCTGTTATAAGGGATCCGCGCCATCACATCGCACTCCATCCGTTACCGCCAGCGTTCATGTTGGCCTTCATCTTGGAAAACTGCGTCGCTCCGCCCAGGATGGTGGTTGCAGCGCCAAAGATCCCTCTCGTGAGCCCGGCATTGCCCTCCATCTTTTTAGCCTGTCCCTGCGCACGGTAATTGGAGGCGGAGATGTCGAACCCGCGCACCTCGTTATAGGTGTTATGATACAGCGCGTTCGCGTCCTCATTGCCGATCATCGCCGTATCCTCGGCCAGTGACCGTGCTGAGCCGAACGAGGTATCCACGTTCCCCGCCGCCAGCGCGGCCTGCTGAGCGCCCTTGGTATCGGCTACCTGCCGCCAGTGCTGCTGCTGCTCGATCTTGCCGCGGTCGATCGCATCGCGTGCCTGTTCGTCCGCTGCCTTGGCGTTGGCCTTGGCAACCGCAGCTTCGTAGTTGCCCTGCTGCTTGGCCTGGATGCCGCTCATGACAGAGCCGGCAGCGGAAACCGCTGTTGCGGCAATCAACAGCATCGGAGCTAGGGGCGCGCACATCGTGATTTCTCCTCGTTGAAATTGCGGCTCGCAATGCGGTTCATACGCACCCCCGCAGCAAGGCGGCGAGCACGCCCACCCCAAGCACGACGCTCAGCGCATAACCTGCCATCTCGCCCGCGCAGACCGAACGTGAACCCGCTACGGCAGGAACCACGGGAAGATCGCTGGTGGGCGCCTGCACCGGATAAAGCGCCTTGCCTTGGCGAACCGCGGGAATGGCCAGCCTGGCGCTGCGTCCAGGGCTCGGCGGCGAGCGCATCGTCATCTCGTAATCGATGCGGCAGTCGTACAATTGGCACGTGAGCGGCTTGCGGTCCTGGATCGTGCAGCCGCGTTCGCCAAGATAGATGCAATTGCCGTCTTTGCCCTTCGCCAGCTCATGGCGGCCGTTGACCTTGCGGGTACGATATCGCCTGGGGTCGTCGGCAGGTCCAAGCCTGATCGAGTCGCCGAGACAACATTTCCGGCAGCCATTGCAGTTCAGCCTGGGCAGATGCGAGCTATCCCATGCAGCGGGATTGCCGCGCTGGCTGAAGTCCGGTCCAGACGGGCGAAGCACGCCCGCGGTCATGATCCGCTTGCAACCGTATAGGGCTCAGGATCACCGGGCCGGCGAGGAAAGCCGCCGCGCTCAGCCAAGGCTGCATCCTCAACCTTCGCCTCATCGGCGTACACCTTGGCCCATTTCGCATGCTCTTCGGGATCAAGCGGCTCAAGGTTCCAAGAGACATGCCCGTCCCTGGGATCATGATCCACGATCTCGCCAGGGTTCCGAATTGCGCCGCCCACGTAGCTGCGCGCCAGCACGCGGTAACGGCCCATCATGCCGCCTCTCCCACTTCCTGGGGCTCGATCGGCTCGATCATGCGGCGGATCACGGCATTGCGCTCCTCCACGTACCGGGGGAGCGGTGGCGCTTTCTCGTTCGAGCTGCCGCGGAAGCGCGAATGTGATTCAGTGAAATGATTGCTGCTGAGCTTGAGCCCCGCATCGATCAAGGCATGGCCGACATAAGGCTTCGCCGAATGGAAATCGCCGGTCAGTTCATAGGCCAGGTTGCGAATGCCCTCCATGCCCAGATCCGGCAGGAACGGCTTGGCGGTCGCCGCGATGTCCGCATTCGCCCTTTCGAAGCGCTGCCAGGCCGCACCGAGCGCCGCAGCGGCTTCCGCCATGTCGTCGGCAGCCGCCTTCCGCTTCTTCAGGCTCGCCTCGACTGCCTTGATGGCGGCCAGCCGGCCCGATCGCTCCGATGCTGCCTTCTCGGCCACAGCTTGCGCCTGCGAGCGCTGAAACGCCGCTTCAACGCCGACTAGTTGGTCCTTGAGCGCCGTGATCTGCTCACGTGCAGCGTTCACCGCGGCCTGATCGCCCTCGCCAAACTCCAGCGCGATCGTCGCTTCCGTGTAAGCTCGCTGCGCATCGGCGATCTGGTGCGAAAGCTTGATGCGCCGTGACTGGTAATTTGCCTCACTGAACTTCGCCATTCCGCTAACTCCCTCGCGTCGTCGATCGACGATAGGGAAGGTGCAGGAGTGGTTGAATCGAGGCCGGAGTTTATGTCTGCAAAGGAGTGGCTTCCGGAAGGTCCGCTTTGAGGACACAAGCATTGGCAAACGGACGTTGCCGCCCTAGCGTGCGGCCATGAGCGAAAACGATTACGATCTTGAACTTGAAGAGCTTCAGCGGCGATCGGTAGGGCGGCTGCTATCGTCCGAAAGCTTCGACGCCGCAGCCTTTGAAGAACTGCGCATGCATATCTGCCGCAAGGCCGAAAGCCTTCGCACGGAGCATGTCATTTCCAAGCAGATACTCAAGTGTTTGCGAGAAGCATCCAGTTCAATTCGTAATCAGGCTGAGCACATTCCGGTCTTGCGTGAAGGGCTATCAATGGCGTCTAATTTTGAGTTGCTGCTTGACCTGATCATTGCAGGGGAAGGCTGCGGAGACCGACAGCCGGGCGTTCCGCGCACCCTATAGAGAAAGTCTGCTCTCAAGCTAAAGGCGCTGATGCAGGAACGTCGGTAAGTGGGTCGGAACAGCTTCGGTCATCCGAGGAGGAGCGCAAGCCATATCATGTCGCATTGCCGTCCGGAGTAAATCCCTTAGAATAATCGAAGGATGCCACCCAAGGGGATAGCGAACAAAAAAACCCCGAGTATCAGCCAAATCAATCCCGTCGCCATTGTGAGCCAGAATCCGACAGGCTCACTTCGGCGAGAAACCAGTCTCTGGGACGTTCGGCTTAACGACGGAACCGCTTCATCTCCTATGTAACGAAGCGTGCTTGCCCCTATCGCGATCATTACGACCGCAATCGCCATGATAGCAATGAACCCAATTAGATTGATCATACCTACGCCCCTGACGAGCCATCAGGTCACACCCTAAGACATCATTTTATGTCCGAAAATAGGTGATCCGGTGAAAGCTTCGAAGGACCGCAATTGGGTCGGAAGCTGCCATTCCCTTTTTAAGACTCATACAGCGCCTTCATCGCCTCGCGGGTACCTGACAGCCAGATTGCCGCAAATCGAGTCCAGCGAGTCCCAGAACCGAAATTGGGCTAACTCAGACTGATAACCTTGCGAGCAAGTTGCTCACACTCGATGCATGCCATCGGCCGCCGCGAGGTGTGACGAACCCGCCATCGTTCAATGCCGCGGCCAGCTTGCCCAGCGACGTGATGCCCTGCGAACGCATAGTGGCGATCGTGTCTCGCAACCGGCTGGCGTGCTCATCAGCGTTACGCTTTCGGGTCGCAGCGCCTATCGTGGCGCCGCTGACCCCGTTGAAGGCCGCAGCGCCCTGAGGATTGCCTAAACGCTGCCCGCGGGCCTTAGCGGCAGCCAGCGCGGCCCTCGTGCGTGCTGAGATGGCCTCCCGCTCTTCCTGGGCGATGACAACCAGCAGGCGAATGGTGAGACGATTGGCCTCCGGGTTGTCCGCAGCGATGAAATCCACGCCGCTTTTCTCCAGCGCCACCAGGGTTTCCAGATCGCGCGTGAGGCGATCCCACTTGGCGATAACAAGCTTGGCGCCGGTCAAGAGTGCGCGGTCGATAGCCTTGGCCAGCTCGGGCCGATCCTTGCGCTTGCCGCTTTCTACCTCGGTAAAGGGCGGAGCGATGATCTCCCAATCCCGTGAGGCGCAGAAAGCCTCTACCGCGGCGCGCTGGGCTTCCATCCCCAAGCCGGACGTTCCCTGCTTTGCCGTCGAGACGCGGTAATATGCGACAGCCCTGGTCATCGCCATTGCTCCATACAAACTATCCAAACGAGCGTTAGGAGTATTTGTATAGAGATGCAATCAGCTAATTGCGCAGGCTTTCATCCAGCTCGGAATAGCGGTCATAGGGCTTGGCTGCCGCCTGATAGTCGTCCCAGATGTCTTGTTTCATCGTGGCCAGGTTTGCGAGGCAGACAGCATCGCCATCATCGGGAGAGCGGCCAAGTTCATTCTTCATCTCCGCTTTCTGGACAATGTGAATGCCGCCCGGCCGTAGCTGCCATTTGTAGGCAGCCAGATCGGCCCGCAGCTTGGGGTCCTTCGGCAACGCCGTGGGCGTAGGGTTCTCCGGATCAAGCGCTTCCCTCATGCGCCAGACCATTTCGGCGCGGAGATTGACGAAGGCGAGCTTGCCATCGTTGGTCCTGTTCATGGACTTGCTGGCGCCGTTGATTGGCACGGTCTGGACGCCATTCGATTGGAGGAAGTTGGTGGCCGACAAACCCCAGCCCACCACGTCAATGTGCACGACGGCGCAGTCCCTGCGATGGCGCACAACATGGGCGGCACTAATCGGCCCCGCCTGATCCTGGGGGATTTCCGAGCCGGGCTTGCGGATCAGCTCATCAAACCAGGTGCCATGCCGGCAGGAAATGACGAAATTATCCTTGCCGCCGGCTGCAACGTCGACGCCCATGCTGTCCATCTCGCCCTTAGCATCGCGGGGCTCCCAGCGTGCCATTGCCGCGTCGATCCACGCCGTGGGGATCACCTGCCACGGGTCATCTTCCACGCCCGCCTTGAAATCGCCGTTCAGCATCTGGCTACGCAATGGCTCCGGAAGCGACTGCAGCGTGTCGATATATCCGGTGCGCATGTAGAAAATATTGTCAGTCACCCGGCTCGGGATGAATGTCCGCGACTTGGGAGTGATGATCTTCTCAGGTGAAAATTCGCTCGGATCGAAATCATAAAGCGGCTCCCCACGGAACAACACGAATGAGCGGCAATCTTGCACTTCCGTATCGATGCCGCGAATGGTCGTGAACCATCTCAGCTCGCCGGGCTTTGCAGGGTTCGGATGGTGCTCATCGAGCCACGGACCGAAGAAATCCAAAACCCAGCGGCCTTCGGCTGTGGTGGGCGGATTGAAGGTCATGAGGATCCGGGCGCGCTGCTGCGGGTCGCTGGTACGGGTCCAGCCCATCACAAACCGGACTTGCGCCTCTCGCATCTCCGTTGCTTCGTCGAACGCCTTCAGATCGTGAGCGCGACCCTGCCATTTGCGCTCATCGCCAACATTATCGAGGCCGCCGAACTCAATCAGCCTGTCACCGATTTTCCAGGTCGATTTCTGCCCGTTGAACCCTTCGGTGCTGCCGAGGATATCCGTGATCCGCTGGACCAGCCCGTCAGTCTGGGCCTTTTCCCTGCGGAGGATGAGCGTGCGCGTATGCTGGGTCAGCGCCAGCCCCGCGATCAGGTCAGACTTGCCGCCGCCCGCCGCTCCACCATAACCCGTGATATAGGCTTCCGAATTGAGCGCGCGCATCTGGGCAGGCTGTGGGCGCCATAGCGTCGGATCTTTGTCGATCAACTTGGCAAGGTCCGCCCGCTCCTCAGCCGTCATGTTGGCCAGGGCGCGCTCGACTAGCGCCGGATCAATTTGCTCCAGCATCACGCTCCGCTGCCTTGGCGATGATGGACATGACCGCCGCCTCGATATCGGTCGGCGAGAGCACCTTGCCGCCGTCCCCGTCCGTCAGCTTCAGCGTGGAGGCATCGCCATATTTTTTTGGACGCAGCTTGGCAGCCATCCATTTTCGACTGTCTACCATGAGTTTCGCGCGCTGAATATTTTCGCTGTCGACAGTCAACCGACCCTCATCGTCGACGCGGTAATCCTTCTCGGCTCGATCGGAGATCTCCAGGATCTCATCGAACAGTGCATCAGCCTGCAATTCGCGAGCCCGTGCATATTGCTCCCGGAACGTCTCATCGTCCGCCAACCAGAGGCAGACCGTGCTCGTCGCCGGCATCCGATCGTCACGACAAATCGCCCGCAGGCTTTCGCCATCTGCGATCCGGCGGCAAATCTCTTCCTTCACTTGGTCGACCATCTCATCCTCGCGCGCGCGGGTAGCGTTCCGATCTCCGGAGATGCCTGAAATTGTGATGCGGGTGAATCGAGCGTCCATCATTGGCCCCTGAGGTACATCTCGACAGCAGGATCATTGTCTTCAGGAAAGTCGACAGGCTCTGCGTAAAATCCATTAGGCGCGGCGGCCTTATGGGCCGCGCCGTTATAATACGTAGTATTATGAGTGTGTGTGCGGGGATGGATTTCTGCGGGTTCGGGGTCGTTCGGGAAATCAGTTCGGGAGGCGTTCGGGGAGGCGTTCGGGGAAACATCCGGTAGCTCCCTAATTACTGTGACGGTCCGTCCCTTTTCCTTGTTTTTGAACTCGACTGTCTCGATTTTTCGGATCGCGAATAGGCAGTCCATTGCTGCTTTCAGGGCGTCTTTCTTCAAGCCCTTCGCTTGCGGCATGCCTTCGAATTGGGTGGGTGCATAGTTCGGTCCTGGAGAAGGTCCGACGGACCGAGCCTCTCCCTGCGATGCGCGCTCGCGCAGGCAGGCAAGAAACGCCATGTTTTCACTTGTGCACTGAATTGTCGCTGCCAGCGCAATGCGCGTGTCTGTGGGCAGATCCTCATCTCTAACCAGCGCGAAGTCATGCCAGCGGAAGCGTACAGCATCGCCAACGCGTGCATAGTTCGCCTTGCCAATGCTTATCTGGCGGGCATCTGGATCGTAGTCGTCGGGCCGCTCCAGGACGACCTGCGAACGCACCGCGTTTAGCCAAGCCGTCGAACCCGAATAACTATCGCCGGATTTGTTGGGATGGCCGATCAGTACCACGGTGAGATCATGGTCGCGGCACAGCTGATAAAGTAGGTTGATGAAAGCCGTGACCTGCCCGCGGTCATTCTCGTTACCAGCAAACAGATGCGCTACGTTATCGAGTACGGCGAGCTTCGCCTTCGTGGCCGCTATAGTCGCTTTAAGCTGCGCGAACGTCGGCGCCGGACGCAAGCGCCCTTCATGGTCGAAGGTGGCAAGTTCGTTGTTCAAACGACCGCGGATACTCGATATCTGGAGCGTGCCGGCTAGCTTGCTCAGGCTTGTCCCGAGCGCCTCACAGATCTTCGCGCCGCGCCAGTGGTTTTCCGGATCGTCATCCTCAGCGGTCAGGTAAAGCGTGGGTCCAGGTGCAACGTGAAGCCCCAGTATAGGAAGCGACGCAGCGCTGCAGATGGCCAACTGCAAGCCAAAGGTCGACTTGTTGCTGCCGCCGATGCCATTGAGGATGGTCACCTCTCGCTGAGGAATGAACCTTTCCAGGAAGAATGGCTTTGGCGTAGGCGGCACCCGGCCCCAAAGCGCCAGATCTGCAAGAGGCAGCGTCTGCTGGGGTTCGGCCTTGCCCTGCCATCGCTCTGCCGCCTCTTCTCCGGCACGCTCAATGGATTCCCATTCATCCATGCGTGCGACCCTCCAGGTCAGCGGCCGTGTCCGAAACGATCATTAGCCGGCGACACTGTTCCGCCACCTCCGTGATCGTCTCCAGGTCTGCGGGAGCGAATAGCCACAGCGTAGCAGTCTCAATCGCGATCCATGCGATTTGAAGCGCGTGACCGGGCTGCAGCTCAGGGATCTTGGCGGTCATGATATTGCGAACACTCTGAATGCGGCGCCGCTGCTGATATTCCTCAGCCGACAGGCCGGGCATCAGCGTCAGGATCGGGCAATCCGTCTTCGCGATGGTGGCGGGCGCGTTCATTAAAAATCCGCCTTTTTCGGCTGAAGCTTCGGTGCCGATGAGGAAAGCCATTCGTGCTCATCGACGATCGGCCACCCCTTCGTGAGGCGCAGGCCGAGCGCAAAGCTGCGCGCTTTCCGATGACTTTCGAACGACCACCGGCTTTGCTCCTCCTCATCCTGAGGCGCCGGCACGATCGAAACCCGCCAGCCGTCGCCCGAAACAGGATCGATGTGGATGCAAGGAGTGTCAGTCATGCCGCGTCTCCCCCGGTAGGAACATCCTCAGGGGCGATGCGCGACATATCCCACACGGCGATGCCGCCGAGCTCAGCAGCACGATCGAGCGCGCGGTCCATTGCTTCCGGTAAAGTGGCGAAGGTCCCGCAGAATACGTACCGACCATCGCTGTAGTGAACGCCGACAATGTATTCGCCTGGGCGTGGACTGTCCGTTATCGAGATGCGCCGCTTCAGCGCCTGCGGCCTCAGTGGCACCACGTTATCTGACATGCGCGACCTCCATCAGATCGACGGCGTGCAAGTAGTGCGTGGCCAGGATCGGAAAGGCGATTGCGAGCGATTCAAGGTGTTGGTAAAAGAGCGGTGTTGGGATTGTGGTTGCGGGCGCTCTTTTTGCAGGGGGCGCCCCTTCCCTTTTTTGCGGCGGCCTCACGCTGCCACCTGCTCGGACGTGCTGCCGACCACACGCGCAGCCATCCAGCTTTCGAGATCAGTTTGCCGATAACGCACGGCACGACCGAGCCGGAGGAATTTAGGTCCCCCACCATACACGCGTAATTTTTCGAGCGTAGACACGGAGAGGCCGATTCGCTCGGCCGCTTCATCCGTCTTTAGAACACCATGTTCCATCTCTGATTCTCCCGCCGCAACAGCGCGACGGGCAATCAGTTATCGTGCAACGTGGGGAAGTTGAATCGAACACCTGTTGAATAACTGTTTAGCTGCCAATCGGGCGGACTAAACGCCGATCCATTCCCGGATCCAACCGACGCAGGTATCTTCGGGTGGAAAGTGCTTGCGGGAGATTTGATGCTGATATCGCTTGCTCAACTCTCTAGCCGCTGCCCGCTGGCCAGTTAGTTCAGGCATTTCCTTCAGAATTTGCCCGTATAGCTCGCGCGCCTCTGCCTTCTGGTACGGGCTTCGCGAGCGCTTCTTCGCCTCAGGCCAAATCTTAAAAACATCCGCGGCGTGAAATAGAATCTGTTTGTACGGTTCATGACGGCTCAGTGTAATATGCTCTCGCCACGCAAATGGATCGATGGCGGTCTCAACTCCCGAACTGTCAAAGTATGCCTGAAGTTGCCCCGAACGCAGGCATTCATAGATATGAGGTTCGTGGACCAGCGCCGTAAATGGAATTTCTGGCGGGTCCACATAATCTAATAGCAGAGCGGCATGGGCTTGTTCCGATCGGGACAGATCGACAGCCCTAGCTGTGCGATACTTGATCCATGCGAGCACCTGGTGAAGATTTATAATCTGATGGAGGGGCGTCGTCATAAAGACGCACCTATCGCATTACCAATATGGGACGCCCAGGCTTCGAGTGCAGCGCGCTTTTCTTCGGCCCAGTCATAACGCTGGTAGACGCCGGCGATGCCGGACCTCGAACCACTGATATGATTTAGCACTGCCTCGGTGACTTCGAAGCGCACGCCCAAGCGCTGCAATCTTGTCGCAACGGTGCGACGAATATCATGCACCCTCCAAGCGGGAACAACGTCGACCTCCCTGCCCTGCTCCGCTGCCAGTTTGGCCTCAGTGGTAGCCATACTCGCGTCCAGGCGGGATTTTGCTTTGGAGAAGCCTGAAACAGCAGTCTTGCCCGTCGTGGAAAAAACGAGGCCGCGCCTGGGCCAGTTCACCTTGCCGGCAATCTCATCGATCACGATGATTGCTAAGTCGCTTAACGGGATCAGGTGCGTTTCATCATTCTTCGCGCGGACCCCCGGCAGGGTCCAAAGCTTGGCCTGCCGATCCAGCTCGCGCCAATCGAGTCCCGCCACCTCTTCCCGACGTTGGCCAGTCGCAATCAGCAGTCGGTAAAGCCCTTTGAAAGGCGCACCGATTTCCCCAGCCGCTTTCCATGCCAGTGCAATTTCTTCATCCGTCAGTACACGATCCCGCGCCGTGACGGCGGGCGGAGCTTCAGATCCTTCGAGGGGGGACCGCTCGATATCGCCTCGCCCCACCGCCCAGCGGAATAGTTTGCGCAACGTGGCGTGTGTTAGTCGAGCTACTGCGGGTCGATCACGCAGATTTTCCCAAACTGGGTTCAGATCTGATCGCTTGATTAGCGGTAATGGCTTCGAGCCGAGCACCGAAGCGACCTCTCGGTGCAATAGTCGCTTACCCGCTTCCCAGCGCGTCCAGCGCTCTTTCAGGTACCCGTCTGCGAACGCTTCAACGTAGGCAGCGAAAGCAAGATCAACCGCCTGCCGGCGACGTTCTTTCTCGGAGTCGATCGGGTCGATACCACGCCCGACCAGGTGCGCAAGGCGCTCGGCTTCATCTCTCGCTGTATTAGGCGTCCAGGGGGAGCCATGGCCGCCAATTGTGTATCTCCGCGCACCGGACTCCCTGCCCCCCATGCGATATTGATAAACGTAGGACTTCGCACCGTTGGGCGTGACGCGAACTGCGAATCCCTTTAGCTTATCGTCCCATAGGAACTGAGTGCTTCCAGAGGTCACTAAGCCGTCTACAGATGTCTTTGTGATCCTCGCCGTTGCCAAAGCCCTGCTCCGTCCCGTGTACTCACCATGTACGCACCATAGCGGCAACGATAAGAAACTGGAAGCAACAACAGGATGGATAAAGCCGCAGAATATCGTTACTTATCTGGGTTGAGGAAAAACTAGGCAACTCACCGCAACGCCCGGCCGAAAACTCTTAATCAGCGGGTCCCAGGTTCGAGCCCTGGTGCGTCCACCAAAAGTGATTGGGCAAGGCACGACCTTCCATATCTATCTACCGGCTACCTTTGAGCCGGTTACAGCGGTCAGCGACGCGTCGATGGCCCACGGACATCAGCCACCGCTCTCGTCCAAGCGCGTGCTCGTCGTGGACGACGATATAGAGGTCGCCCACCTCGCCAGCGAATTGCTGGAGGGCTGTGGATATGCGGTTAAGCTCGTGCATCGCGCCATGGCGGCTCTTGATCTGCTCAACACCGGCGAACCGATCGATCTTGTCTTTTCCGACATTATCATGCCCGGGATGAACGGCCTGCAGTTGGCCGAAGAAGTGCGCCGGCGCTTTCCGAAGCTACCGATCTTATTGGCGACTGGTTATAACGAGGTCGCGCCCGATGCGGCTGTGGAAGGTCTGCCGATCATTCCGAAACCGTTTAGCGCAAACGCGCTGTGCCGACAGGTGGGCGAACTCATCCGTGCCAGTGCGACGTAAGCAAAGCTTTCGCGCTAGAGGTCGGAAGCAGCGACATCGCTTCGGACCTGCTACGACAACGAAGTGAACGAACGGAAGCGCGACGGCACAAAGGCTCACTGGTCGCGTCGGAAGCGTCATGCCACACTGCGAAGCCCAGCAAGTGCTGCCGCGAGCGTTTCAGAGGGATACGGTTTAGAGAGTAACGCGGAGCCCGGATAGCGCGTCGCCAAGTCACCTGGCTCAAAACCGGTCGAAAAGACGATTGGCACATGCCGTTCCGCTAGAGCGTCTGCCACGGGGAAAACCATCTCGCCGCCGATATGGACGTCGAGTATCGCCGCGTCGATGGACGATAGATCGGAGAGCTGGGAAAGCGCCTGGAAAACCGTTTGTGCCGAACCGACGAGATGACAGCCCAAGCCATCCAAAATATCTGTTAGCATGAGAGCCAACAGAACTTCATCTTCGACGATGAAAACGCGCATGCCTTGGGTGGCGGGAATTGCGGTATCTGGCTTCACGACCCCTCTCGTTCCCCTCAAGCGGCCTGCCCCCTTTCGCAGGTTGACTGCGGTATATCAAGTGACTGTTAATGAACTATTCTCCTGGCTGCGGAAAATGCTCGACTTCCTAAATCCACTATCCCAAAAGTCGAAATGCAGATAAGACGAGATCAGGCTAGACAGCACTACCCGACGTCATGGCGCACGAATTTCTTGTGGGTGCGAGTCAGGGGGCGCCGACGATGCCAACTAAATTAAGGAAGCGATGACGTGCCTGAGCAACGACCCGCCGTGCCCTTTCGAATAACCGAATTTGCCCCTAGCGACATCGAGCGCCGGCTGGAGTTTGTCAATCTTGGACCTGACGACCGCGAACACATCGTCGCGGTGAAGCCCGATGTCGTCGACCATCTGGACGAACACGTCGCGGCGTTTTTCGAGCATTTGAATAAATTTGAGGAATCCCGTGGACTAACTGGCCGTCCGGAGCTTCTGGAAGAAGCCCGGCGGCTCAAGCGTGAGCATTTGGTTGCGATGGTCTCTGGCGATTACGGCCGCGACTATATTGAACAACGGTTCCAGCTCGGACAGGTCTATAGTCGGGCTGCTCTGGAGGTTAGCATCTTCATGGGGGCATTCCATGCCCTTATGAGTTCGATCGGACGACGGATTGTGAGTCGGTTTCCTGCGAAGCCTATCGACGGATTCGAGCATTTTACATCGATCAAGAAAGTCGCTTTTTTTGACATCGCCATCATTGTTGACGCCATGATGGCGGATCGCGAACAGACTATCCGTCAACAGGAGGAGGCGATCCGCGAGCTCTCCACGCCGACCTTACAAGTGCGCGACGGTCTATTGATACTGCCGATCATCGGCCTGCTAGACACCCAACGCGCCAAGCAACTCACTGACAGCTTGCTGCACGCCATCCGCGTTCATCGGGCCAGGGTGGTCGTGATGGACATAACCGGGGTGGCCACCGTGGACTCCAAGGTTGCTAATCACTTGATCCAGACGGTAGAGGCGGCTGCTCTTATGGGCGCCTCGGTAATTGTCACCGGCGTGTCGGCCGAGGTCGCACAATCGCTGGTCACGTTGGGCGTCGATTTGGGACGGATTAGAACCCTCGGCGACCTCCAGGGCGGGCTGGAAGAAGCCGAGCGGATTCTCGGCTACAGCGTTGTTCGGGGCGCTGGCTCATTCGAGCCGGCCTGAGCGAGGCTATGCCGGTCCCCATTCTCAAGCAGGGCCAAGTCCTGATCGCCTCGATCCAGGCGGCGCTGACGGACCAGGACTTGCTGCAGCTTCAGGACGAGCTGGCAGAAAAGGTCGGTCGGTTTCGATCGCGTGGCGTGATCATCGATGTCACCGCGCTTGACGTTATGGACTCCTTTGCCACCCGTACCCTCCGAGGGATTGCCGCCACGACCCGATTGCGCGGTGCCAAGACCGTGGTCGTCGGAGTTCAGCCGGACGTGGCGATCGCAATCGTACAGCTTGGGTTGACCTTGCACGGCGTTGCCACCGCACTGGATCTAGAAGAGGGCTTTGAATTGCTGAAACAATCCGCCACTTGGAACCGGAGTTTGTGACGGACGATCTGAGAGTTGCCGTCGGCCGTGATGCCGACATCGTCACCGCCCGCCAACTCGGGCGCGAGTTGGCGGGCAAGGCCGGTTTCGCTGGCAGCGACCTGACTCTAATCGCCACGGCGATCTCAGAAGTGGCCCGAAACATCATCTCATATGCAAACAACGGTGAGATATTGCTCGGCCTCACCAGCAAGGATGGTCGGCAAGGCTTGTTGGTTGTCGCTCAGGATCATGGACCTGGCATTGCGGACATTGAACAGGCCTTGTTGGATGGCTTTTCCACAGGCAAGAGCTTGGGGCTCGGCCTGCCGGGCGCGCGGCGTCTAATGGACGAGTTCGAGATCGTTTCGGAGCTGGGTAGGGGTACGACCGTTACCATGCGCAAGTGGTGCCGATGACCTCGGCTGCCACCTCGGTCGCCTTGTGCGGGATTGTTGAATGGGGCGTCGCCAGTCGGCCTTTCCCGGGTGAAAGCGAGTCCGGCGATTTGCACGTGGTCGCGCCATTCGAAGGCGGCGTTCTGCTCGGGGTGATCGATGGCCTGGGTCACGGTGCTGAGGCGGCGCATGCCGCGCGGCGCGCGGCAAGAGTGCTGTCCGATGCTCCTAGCCAGCCGGTCCGCCGCTTGATCGAACACTGCCATGTGGCGATGCGCAGCAGTCGCGGAGCAGTCATGACGATTGCCGTCCTCGATGCGAAACATGACCGACTGACCTGGACGGCGATCGGTAATGTCGAGGGCGCGTTGTGGAGAGCGAAGAGCGACAACGACCCGATCCGCGAAGCCGTCGTGCCGCGCGGGGGCGTCGTCGGCTATCAACTGCCGTCGGTGCGGGAAACCGTCCTGCCAATCGCTCGCGGCGACGTGCTTATCCTCGCCACGGACGGGATCGCGCATGATTTTGTTTTGGATTCGCCGCTGAAGAGACCGGCACAAGGCCACGCCCACGATCTTCTAGATAGATATGGCAAGGACAGCGACGATGCTCTTGTTCTGGTCGTCCGTTATCTCGGGCGCTCTTTATGAGCGAATTTTCCGACGATCTAACTTCGTTCTACGTTGCCGCCTTACGTGACCATCTGGAAGGCAAGAGCGAGTCCACCCTACATCAAGCCTATGAGTTGGGCCGAACTGCACTCGCGTCAGGCCTTGGGGTGGTCGACCTGACACTATTGCACCACAGCGCGATATACAATTTCGTGCAAGCACATCCTGGAAGCGACCTCCGTTCCCTGGACCCGGCAGCGGCGTTTCTGGCGGAATGTCTCTCGCCTTTCGAGATGATGCTGCGCGGCTACCAGGAAACCAACACGCAGTTAAGGACCGCAAATGCTAATTTGACGAATGCCAACGCGGCGGTGGCAGCGGCTAACGAGGCATTGAAAGCCGAGGCGGCCGAACGGGAACGCATCGAGGCTGCGTTGGTCCACGCCCAGAAGTTGCAGGCCGTCGGTCTGTTGGCGGGTGGCGTCGCTCATCATTTCAACAATCTCCTGGCAGTTGTGCTCGGTAATCTGGATCTGGCCCGCCGCCGCTTAAAGAACGGCGAAGATATAGAACGCTTCTTGGTCTCGGCCACCAGCGGTGCCGAACGCGGTGCGGAGGTCGTCAAGCGACTTCTG
>Ga0207681_10000309_pt1 | contig 35751 bp, 27 predicted proteins | sample KBSS53metaG_FD_184324 | JGI IMG/M metagenome (GOLD analysis project Ga0207681, IMG submission 184324) | Switchgrass rhizosphere microbial communities from Kellogg Biological Station, Michigan, USA - KBS S5-3 metaG (SPAdes) (version 2) | ecosystem: Host-associated > Plants > Roots > Rhizosphere... | reverse complement strand
GGCGTTGATCGTCACCGATGCCGGTCTGGCCAAGGCCGGCGTAGCCAGCATGATCGCCGAGAAACTGGCGATGCAGGACATCGATTCGGTGATCTACGACGGCGCCAAGCCCAACCCCAATGTGGAAAACGTCGAGAAAGGCCTGGCGTTGCTGCAGCAGAGCGCCTGCGATTTCGTGGTGTCCCTGGGCGGCGGCTCGCCCCACGACTGCGCCAAGGGTATTGCGCTGTGCGCCACCAACGGCGGGCATATCAGCGACTACGAAGGCGTCGACCAATCGAGCAAACCGCAACTGCCGCTGGTGGCCATCAACACCACCGCCGGCACCGCCAGCGAGATGACCCGCTTCTGCATCATCACCGACGAAAGCCGCCACGTGAAAATGGCCATTGTCGACCGCAACGTCACGCCGCTGCTGTCGGTCAACGACCCGGCGCTGATGGTCGGCATGCCCAAGGGCCTCACCGCCGCCACCGGCATGGACGCGTTGACCCACGCCATCGAAGCCTACGTGTCCACCGCCGCCACACCGATCACCGACGCCTGTGCGATCAAGGCCATCGAACTGATCAGCGCCAACCTGCGCCTGGCCGTTCGCGACGGCACCGACAAGGCCGCACGGGAAAACATGGCCTACGCGCAGTTCCTCGCCGGCATGGCGTTCAACAATGCATCCCTGGGTTTCGTACACGCCATGGCCCACCAACTGGGCGGTTTCTACGACCTGCCCCACGGCGTGTGCAACGCGGTGTTGTTGCCCCACGTACAAAGCTTCAACGCCAGCGTCAGCGCCAAACGCCTGAGCGACGTAGGCCGAGCGTTGGGTGCGGACATCAAGGGCATCACCGATGAAGAGGGCGCCCAGGCCGCCATCGCCGCGATTCGCAGCCTGGCCCACGACGTCGAAATCCCGGCGGGGTTGCGCGAACTCGGCGCCAAACTGCAGGACATTCCACTGCTGGCGAGCAACGCGTTGAAGGACGCATGCGGCCTCACCAACCCACGCCGCGCGGACCAGCGGCAGATCGAGGAGATCTTTCGCAGCGCGTTTTAATCCATCCGAGAACGGGCGACGCATATCGATGCGGCGCCCGCCAACACCACACATAAAACCGCCAACGGCCAGGCCTGTTGACTCACCAGCAGGCTCGCCACGCCGCCGATCAACGCGGCCATCAACTGATGCATGAAGCCGCTCAACGCCATGGCGTAGGAGCCGCTCACCGGTGAGGCATCGTTGGCCAGGGACAAACTGATCGGGTAACTCATCGCTTGCCCCAGCACCGCCACGCAGTAAGGCAGCCACAGCAAGACAGCGATTCCGCCAGCAAACACACTGCTCAGCAACATCACAGCCGTTCCCGTTAGAACCAGGGTCATGCCCCAACCCATCATTTTCAGCCGCCCCGTGCGAGCGACGAAGCGATTGACCGTTAATGCCCCCGCCAGATACGCCACGCTGATTGGCCAACCCAGCCAGCCATATTGCGCCGCGCTCCACTCGAAACGCCCTTGCAGAATCAACGGTGCACAGGTGTTGAAGGCGATGATCACCCCATAACCCAGGCCACCGACCAACGCCGCGTGCAGAAACGGCGGATGCTGCATGATCATGGCGTAGATACGCCAGGCAGATGCCGATGTATCGACCTTTACCCGTGCAGGGAATATCACCCGGTTCAACACCAGCATCAAACCGACTGCGCCAATCGCCAATCCGTAGAAGATCGCCTCCCAGCCGAAGACCACCTGCAACAACGACCCAACGAATTGACCGATGCCCAAAGCAATCACGAAAGTCATGCCCAGCCATGACAACGCTTTTGCCAGCAATGCACCGCTGAAGCTGTCACGCACCAACACCCGCGCCATCACCGAAACACCGCTTGCCCCCAACCCTTGAACCAGCCGCAACGCCAAGAAGACTTCAACGCTGAACGCCGAGGGAATCGCCGCACTCGCTAGCGCATACACGCAAAGCGCCGCCAACAGCACCGGCTTACGCCCAAAGCGTTCGCCCAGGCTGCCCCACAGCAACATCGGCAATGCCATGCCGACCAAGTAGATCGCCAGCGCCAGCGCGACGTGGTCTTCGGCGGCGGGGAGTGCATGTGCAATCGTGGGGACGGCGGGCAGGTAGCTGCTGATGCCGACTTGGGCGAGGAAGGCGGCACTGCAGGCTATGACAAGGGTGGTGGTATTTTTCAAGACGAGGAAACCGCCAGCGTGAGTTCTGAACAAATCGTCGGAAGTCGGGTTATATGAATCGTGCCGTTTGAAACTCTTCATTTTTGAAACGTGTGTAATTCAGCGAGCACGTTTATTTTCTTCTATCAGACTCAGGAGCCTTGAGCAAAATAAACGTATTGTTTCATGGGTCATATCTGCTCGAAGCGTTATACGAATTGCGGCCCTTCCTCTGGGAACAACAGGGAAAAATACAGCTGACGTGAAGAAGCCACTGTCGGCGAGTTGTGCTGCGATTGTGTTCGCTTGTTGCGCCTCGCCGCAGGCCACGAGACGGATTGCAGTACTCGTGCCGTACTGCGCAGTTTCAATAAGTCTGTCAAATAATTGGATGTTGGCGAGGAGTTTATCTTGAAGAAGAGTCAGTTCCTTCGTTTGGTGAATTTTTACAGAGGCAAGGCCAGCGCCAATAGCGGCAGAATTTAGACTCTGGGACCAGTTGCTGGGTCCACCGTATCGATGCATGAGACTTTTTTGTTTTTCGGTACCAAACATAACCAGTCCTCCACTAGCGCCGAATGATTTGCCGAGCGATGCAACGATTAAGGTTTGATCGTCTAGCGTTTCAAAATTAGGGCGGATGAAGCCTTTTCCTTTCTCCCCAAAAGCCGACAGAACATGCGAGTCGTCCAGATATAAAAATAGACCATAGCGGGATTTAAGGTAGATCAAACCGTCAATATCCGCCTTTCCACCCATGCTGTAGATGCCATCGGCTATGTAGGCGACTTTCTTGTGTTTCTTACATGATTCTTCAATGAAGTCTATGTCATTATGCGGCGCTGTTATTACTTCTGTTTCATCCGCGCAGGAGGCCTTCATATAGTTCATTGAATAGTGAGAATGTCTGTCGAATATCATCGTAGGGGGGACGTTTTTGGTAAACGCTCCGCTGGCAAGTAAGGGCAGTAATCCAGCGCTGGCCGCGCTGCAAGATAAGGTGCTCAGACAGATTGAGTCGAAAAGCGTTGAAAGCGCTGTTTCATATTGTTCGAGCATGTCCAGCTTGCATCTATTTTTTGAGTTCGCTACTCGCAGGGTCTTGGCTTTGAGTATCCCTTCGATAGCGCCATCCAGTATTTGCTGGTTGTAATCAAGTCCGAGGTAGGAGGTGGTGCAGAAATGTTGAAGTTCACGGCCGTATTGGTCGACAAAGCAGTTGTTGCTTTTGATGATTGCATTAAGTTCACAGGTTAGTCCTTCTTTGGCCGATTCCCAGTCTTGGTTGGAGGTTTGAATGATTTTTTTATAGTTTGAGAATTTGTTGGTTGACCTGGAGCTTTCCATTTTTCTGTCCTTGGCGATGGAGAGAAATAACACTAATGGGAATTTTTTTGAAGGTTAAGTCAGGACTTTCTTTTTGAGGTGACAGTCGGCGGATATTTTGATGTGTGTAACTTCCTACCATTTTCAATGGCGTGTATTCATCTGCACTGAATGGGTAACGAGATCAAGGCGTTTTTTATCGTGGTGTTTCGAGCTATACCCAGAGGCGTCGTACGATTTGATGAAGTCACCTGTCACCATATTGAGTAAGGTGGTAGTGCAAGGGCCTAATGTGACGATAGCCTCTGAAGACCTGTCTCTCAGGTAGTCAAAACCAGCGGGATGAAGGGAGTAGTGGATGAGAGTTCTGTTATTCGGTGCCACCGGCATGGTCGGCCAGGGCGTGCTGCGGGAGTGCCTGCTGGCCGCCGACGTGCAGGAAGTGGTCGCCGTCGGTCGCACGCCCCTGACCCAGGAACACGGCAAGCTGCACCAGGTGTTGCACAGCGATATGCTGGATTTCCAACCCCTGGAAAACCTGCTGCAAGGCTTTGATGCGTGTTTCTTCTGCCTCGGCGTTTCATCGGCGGGCATGAATGAAACCAGGTACACCCACCTCACCTACGACCTCACCCTGGTCGCCGCCAGCACCCTGGCGCGGCTCAATCCGCAGATGACCTTTATCTATGTGTCCGGCGCCGGTACCGACAGTTCCGAGGCGGGCAAGTCGATGTGGGCACGGGTCAAGGGCAAGACCGAGAACGCCTTGCTGCGCCTGCCGTTCAAGGCGGTGTATGTGTTTCGGCCGGGGGTGATCCAGCCGCTGCATGGCGTGCGCTCGAAGACGCCGTTGTATCAGTGGTTTTATTCCGTGCTTGGGCCGTTGCTGTCGTTTGTACGGCGGCTGAAACCGGGTTGGGTGGTGAGTACCGAGACGGTGGGCCGGGCCATGTTGCAGGCGGCCAGCCACGGCGCGCCGCAGCCGGTGGTGGAACAGGCCGGGATCAACCGGCTGGCCAGCGAGCGTCGCTGATGCTGCACAAGAGTCTGGTGCGTCGGCTGGACCTGATCACGCTGCAGTTGTTCGTCGCGGTGTTCGAGGAAGGCACGCTGACCCGTGCTGCCAACCGCGAAGCCATCGCCGTGTCCGCCGCCAGCAAGCGCTTGATGGAACTGGAGCAGGTGCTGGGCGTGAGCCTGTTCGTGCGGCGGGCCAAGGGCATGGACCTGACGGCCGCCGGTGAAACCCTGCTGCACCATGCGCGGCAGATGCTGTTCAACGTCGAGAAGATGGGCCTGGAACTGGGAGAACACAGCCATGGCGTGCGCGGCTATGTGCGGATGCTGGCCAATCTGTCGGCGATCATTGAGTTCCTGCCGGAAGACCTGCGGGACTTTTCCAAACTGCACCCCGCAGTCAAAACCGATCTGGAAGAACGCCCCAGCAAAGGTGTGGTGCAGGGCGTACTGGATGGCGTCGCGGACCTGGGGATCTGCTCCAGTGACACCGACACCAAAGGCCTGCCCAGCGTGACCTATCGCCACGACAAACTGGTGGTGCTGATGCCGAAGGATCATCCACTGGCGAGCCGCGAAAGCCTGGCCTTCGCCGAAACCCTCGACAGCGACTATGTCGGCCTGCACGCCGCCAGCTCCATCAATATGCGCACCCACGCGGCTGCACGCGAGGCGGGCAAGCTGCTGCGCCTGCGCATTCACGTGCCGGGGTTTGATGCGATGTGCCGGATGGTGCAGGCCAATATGGGCATCGGCATCCTGCCGCAGAAAGCCTATGAATTATTTGGTCGCGCACTGGGTTTGCATGCCGTACCGCTGACGGACGATTGGTCGGATCGCAGCCTGATCCTGGTGGTGCGCGATGAAACCCAGCTGTCACCGGTCAGTCGATTGTTGTTCGATTATTTAAGCGTTCGCGTTTAGCGAACGCTGTTTGCCAACTGACGGTTGGATTTCTCCTGCATCGGCCCTCTAGTCTTGGCCGCACATTCCAAGAATAAGAGGTACACCCCATGACGGCTCCCCTGAGCGGTATCAAGGTGATCGAGATCGGCACCCTGATTGCCGCGCCGTTCGCCGCCCGGCTGATGGCCGAGTTTGGCGCCGAGGTGATCAAGATCGAAGCCATGGGCCAGGGCGACCCACTTCGCAAATGGCGAAAGCTGCACGAAGGCACGTCGCTGTGGTGGTACCTGCAATCGCGCAACAAGAAGTCCCTGGCGCTGGACCTCAAGTCGCCGGAAGGCCTGGACCTGATCAAGCAATTGCTCGGCGACGCCGACGTGCTCATCGAAAACCTGCGCCCCGGCGGCCTGGAAAAGCTCGGCCTCGGCTGGGACGTGCTGCACGCCCTCAACCCCAAGCTGACCCTGGTGCGTATCTCCGGCTATGGCCAGACCGGCCCTTACCGCGACCGTCCGGGTTTCGGAGCCATCGGCGAGGCCATGGGCGGCATCCGCTACACCACCGGCAACCCGGACTCGCCACCGGCGCGGGTCGGCGTGAGCCTGGGGGATTCGTTGGCTTCACTGCACGGCGTGATCGGCGCACTGATGTCGCTGCTGCGGGTCAAGACCGGCCAGGGCGATGGGCAGATTGTCGATGTGTCTCTGGCCGAAAGCGTGTTCAACCTGATGGAAAGCCTGGTGCCGGAATACGACATGCTCGGCCATGTGCGTGAACGCAGCGGCGGCGCCTTGCCGGGCATTGCGCCGTCCAACACCTACCTGACCGCCGACGGGGCCTACGTGGTGATCGCCGGCAACAGCGACCCGATCTACAAGCGCCTGATGCACACTATCGGCCGCGCCGACCTGGCCGAAGCGCCCGCGTTCGCCCACAACGATGGCCGCGCCGCCAAGAGCGGTTTGCTCGACGCCGCGATTACCCACTGGACCAGCAGCCTGCCCATCGAGCAGGTGCTCAGCGCCCTGGAAGCCGCCGAAGTGCCGGCCGGACGCATCTACTCCGTGGCGGATATCGTCAGCGACCCGCATTACCAGGCGCGTGAGATGTTGCTCAATGCCGAGCTGCCCGGCGGTGTATCGGTGAAGATGCCGGGCATCGTACCCAAACTGTCGGAAACCCCCGGCGGCGTGAACTGGCAAGGCCCGACCCTGGGCCAGCACACCGACGAAATTCTTGGCAGCCTGGGCCTGGCCGGTGCCGATATCCAACGCCTGAAAACCTCGGGAGTGGTGCAATGATTTCAGACTATTGCGACCCGCTGATCGTGCAGGAAGTCTCCCCGCGCGATGGCCTGCAAATCGAGCCGACCTGGGTCGAAACAGCGGACAAGATCGCCTTGATCGATCAGCTTTCCCTCGCCGGTTTCTCACGGATCGAAGCCGGTTCATTCGTGTCGCCCAAGGCCATCCCGGCGTTGCGTGATGGCGAACAGGTGTTCCAGGGCATCGACCGTAAGCCGGGTGTGATCTACGTTGCGCTGATCCCCAACCTCAAGGGCGCCCAGCGCGCCATCGAGTCCCGTGCCGATGAACTGAACCTGGTGATGTCCGCCAGCCAGACCCACAACCTGGCCAATATGCGCATGCGCTGCGAGGCGTCGTTGGCGGCGTTTGATGACATCGTCAGTTTTGCCCGCGACTACCCGGTGAGGCTTAACGGCAGCATTGCCACCACCTTCGGTTGCCCGTTCGAGGGCAAGATCGATGAAGACCGTGTTCTGCAGATTGTCGAGGCTTATCAGGCACTGGGCATCCAGAGCATCAGCTTGGCGGACACCACCGGCATGGCCAATCCGCGTCAAGTGACGCGCCTGGTCAAACGCGTGCTGGAGCGTGTGTCCGCCAGCAATCTGACCCTGCATTTCCACAACACGCGCGGCCTGGGCTTGTGCAACGTGCTGGCCGCCTATGAGGCCGGCGCCCGTCGTTTTGACGCGGCGCTGGGTGGCTTGGGGGGCTGCCCGTTTGCACCGGGGGCGTCGGGCAATATCTGCACTGAAGATTTGGTCAACCTGTGTGATGAAGTCGGGATTCACACCGGCATCGACCTGCCGCATCTGCTGAATATGTCCCGCCGTCTTCCCGCTTTGCTTGGACACGAGTTGCCCGGCCAGGTAGCCAAGGCCGGACGCAATTGCGACCTGCATCTCCCCCCGGCGTATATCGCAACGCTGTAACGCCGCACCAGACAACAAAAACAATCGGGCGCCTGTGAGCAGCCCGCTGGAGAGAAACCATGAGCACTAATACGTTGGAGGCCGGCACGCGCCCGGCCGCTGAAATCGATGCAGAAAAAGCCCTGGTCAGCAAGGTCGCCTGGCGCCTGATGCCGCTGATCATGGTGTGCTACCTGTTCGCGTTTTTTGACCGGATCAACATCAGCTTCGCCAAGTTCCAGTTGCAGGCTGACCTGAGCCTGAGCGACACCGCCTATGGCCTGGGCGCCGGGTTGTTCGTGGTGGGGTATGTGATCTTCGAGGTGCCGAGCAACATGATGCTGTACAAGGTCGGCGCTCGGCGCTGGATTGCGCGGATCATGATGTCGTGGGGGCTGGCGACGGCTGCCATGGTGTTTGTCACGGCCGAGTGGCAGTTCTACGGCCTGCGCTTCATCATCGGCGCGATGGAGGCGGGTTTTGCGCCAGGCGTGCTGTATTACCTGACCTTATGGTTCCCGCAGCATTTCCGTGGGCGCATCACCTCGATGTTGTTCCTGGCCTCGGCGTTTGCGGGCCTGGTGGGCGCACCGTTCTCCGGCCTGGTGTTGGAACACCTCGACGGTGTCTTGCAGATGCGCGGCTGGCACTGGTTGTTCCTGCTCGGCGGCTTGCCGTGTATCGGCCTGGGTTTGCTGGTGCTGACCTTGCTCAAGGATCGCATCGAAGACGCCCACTGGCTGACGGCGGCGGAGAAGACGTTGCTGGCAAGCCGTATCGCCAAGCACGAGCCGAACCAGCACGGCGGTTCGCTGCTGTCGGCGATCCGCATCCCCGGGTTCCTGATGCTCGGTTTTATCTACTTCCTGATCCAGGTGGCGTCCTACGGCCTCAACTTCTGGGCGCCGCAATTGATCCGCAGCGCCGGCACCCAGAGCCCGGTGATAATCGGCCTGCTCACGGCGATTCCTTATGTGTGCGGCGCCATCAGCATGGTGGTAATCGGGCGGCTGTCGGATGCCACCGGCGAGCGGCGCAAGTTTGTCTGCGGCCTGGTGGTGCTGGGGGCGATAGGCTTTTTCAGTGCCGGGATTTTTGCCGACCACACCACCTTCCTGATCATCGCCTTGGGCATGTTGGGCGCGGGTATCATCGCCTCGATCCCGACCTTCTGGACCCTGCCACCCAAGTTGCTGGCCGGCGCCGGTGCAGGCGCGGCGGGAGGCATTGCGGTGATCAATACCCTCGGGCAGTTCGGCGGCATTGTCAGCCCGGTGATGGTGGGGCGGATCAAGGACCTCACCGGCAGCACCACCCCGGCGCTTTACGTGATCGGTGTGTGCGCGCTGTTGGCGGCGGCGCTGTTGCTGTGGGGGCTGCCGCAGAAGTTGCGCACCCTCGATAAAGGCTGATCGGCCCATTGAGGGCGAACACTGCAACGCTGGCAAGCCCGCCTGATTCGGTGATGACCGTTCGTCGCACTGACAAGTTTTTTCTAAACCTTTACCGCCCTCAAAATTCGAAATGAGGGCGGGGTGTATTCCCCGCCCCTATTTTTGCCCTGGAGGAACCCATCATGAGCCGCATGGCTATCCGGTTACGCACCGCCAGTTTCGCGATGCTGCTGGGCCTCGGCGCCAGCAATGCTTTCGCCCAGTCGCCTGCTGAATTCATCGAGCAGGCTTCGGCCAAAGGCATGGCCGATATCGAAACCAGCCGCATGGCCCACGCCAAGACCTCGTCCCAGGAAATCAAGGACTACACCATCGAGGTGATCAACGAGCGCACCCTGGCCAACCAGCACCTGGCGGCCATCGCCAAGAAGCTCGACCTGCCCGTGGCACCGCGCGAAAAGATTGTCGATAAAGCCGAAACCCTGATGCCCGAACTCAAGGACGGCGACTCCTTCGATGCGGCCTACACTGCGCAGCAAGTGAAGGAAAACGAAGACGCCATCGCCCTGTTCAAGCAGGAAGGTGCGGCGTCGGATGTGCCGGAAATCAAAGCCCTGGTCGATGAGACGCTGCCCAAGCTGGAAGAGCGTCTGCAAAAAGCCCGTGAATTGGCGTCGACCTATGGCAAAGGTCATCAAGGCGACGGTTGAGCCTGTCTCCTGAACTGAAAAAACGGCGGCTGGATCTTCTCCAACCGCCGTTTTTTCATGCCTGGTTCAAATCGGTCTTGGTCGCTGCCGCATCGTCGGCGGCATGACCACAACTGCTGTTCAGGCTTACCGTGCCGGCGTTGCCGATGCTGCGATATTCCTGGCGCAGTTTTTCCAGTTCCTTGCGATCCAGCCCATCCAGGCTAAGTACCGCATTCTGTGCATCCTTGGACACACGCAGTAGCTCGTCGATCTTGATATGCAAGATGTCGTTATCGCGGTTCTGCGTGTTCTGGATCAGGAACACCATCAAGAAGGTGATGATGGTGGTCGAGGTATTGATGATCAGTTGCCAGGTGTCGTTGTAGTGGAAATACGGCCCGCTCAAGCTCCACGCCAGGATCAGCGCCACTGCCGCGTAGAACGTGCGCGGGCTGCCGGCCCAGCGGGACAGGGATTGGGAGACTGCGGAGAATTTCATGACCGTTTTCCTTGGAAGGGTGATGAAGTTATGGACCGCAGGGAATCTTTGAAATTTCTTTTTACATTTGACCGACGCTTCTTAAAACGCCAATTCGACCTGGCCAGTACCTTCAAGCGCGAGCAAATATTGCTTGGCTTTCAACCCTCCGGCAAACCCGGTCAAGCCGCCCGACGCACCAATGACCCGATGGCACGGCGCAATGATCGAAATCGGGTTACGTCCATTGGCCGCGCCCACTGCGCGAACGGCTTTAGGATTACCGATCTGCTGGGCAATTTGGCTGTAGCTGCGGGTTTCGCCAAAAGGAATGGTGAGCAGCGCCTGCCAGACCTGCTTTTGAAAATCGGTGCCGGTAAAGTCCAGCTCAAGTTCGAACTGGTTGCGGTTGCCGGCAAAGTACTCGTGCAACTGGCGTTCGGTCTCCAGCAACACCGGGCTGTCATTGGCCTCGTGCAGTTCACCCAGGCGCACGCGATTGGCGCGTTCTTCTGCCCAGAGGATGGCACTGAGCTTGCCAGCACGCGCCACGAGGGTGAGTACGCCGACAGGCGAAGGCATGAGCTTGTATTCGTAGGACATGAGCGGGCTCCTGGGTAGGCGGGGTAGCGTTGAATCTAGACCACGCCGCCCAACTGAAAACTACGTTTCTTGCGATTGAATTCGGTTTGTTCAGTGGTCCTGCTGTAACACTTTAAGTGCCGCTGAAGCCAGAAAGCCGGAACGGCTTTTTTCTTCCGGGTGGTGCAGCACATATTCATCGATGCGGTTCAGCAGATAACCAGGCAGCGTGATGTTCAGCTTCTGCGCCTTGCCCAGGTACTTGGTGACATCAATGTCCACCACCGCCCAGGTGCAACCTGCATATTGAGGGTTGGCGGCGTGCAAGGTGACCTTTTGCGCGCTGGGAATCGGTGCACCGTCTTCCGCCAGGATCTCGAAGTGTCCTTCAATGGCTTCGCGGGCCATGGCCATGGCGTCGTCCAGGTCATCGCCGGCGGAGTAGCAGCCGGGAATATCCGGGACTTCCACGCCCCAGGCGTGGTCGTCGTCGCCGGTTGAAATTGCAATCGGGTAAAGCATGTCTGTTGTCCTCCACGGACGGTTAACTCAGCAGAGCCTGTTTCAAAATGCTCTTGGCGGTCTTGTCCAACAGGTCCTTCTTTGGATGGGGAATCGTCACCAGCCCCGGTTTTGTCGGGTGCTTGAAGTGGTGATGGCTGCCTCTGATGCGTACCAGATACCAACCGTCCGCAACGATGTGACCTATCAAATATCGGCTATCCACACCACCTCCTTGTGGTGTGTGATGGTGGTGACTATAACCACTGAAATGAAATTATCAACACTCTACCTACCAGTGGTCGATGACCGGCGTTTTGGCAGGTGGTCAAGAGAGTGTATGAGCGCGGCGGAATGGCGTCGCAAGGAGGTATTGCGAGGTTTTGCAGCGGCGTTACCGGACCTTTAGCGTCTGTGCAATGACTGCGAGAAACGCATCAACCAGTACACTTTTTGATTCTGTTCGGGTCAGTACCAACAGCTGCGCACACGCATCCGCTTCCACCAACGGCCTGTACGTCACGCCTTTATTCATCAGGCTCTGCGTACACGCCGGCACCAACGCCACGCCTTGTCCGGCGGCCACCAGCGCAATGATCGAGGTGATCTGCCGCCCGGTCGGGCCTGGGCGTAACGGCTGGCCGTGGTGCCGGTAAAGCTGTTCGATGGACTGGTTGAGCCCCGAGCCATAATCCGCTGGAAACAGAATCAACGGGTAGGCACAGAGCTGCGCCAGGCTGACGTTAGAAAGGCTGGCCAGCGGGCTGTCGCTGGACACAGCGGCCACCAGGCGTTCTTCACCCAGGGACAGCGCTTGCACCGCTTCGCCTTGGGGCAACAGGCGACTCAGGCCGATATCCAGCCGCCCATCTGCCACCTGCGCACCCAGGCTGCCCGAGGCGCATTCCACCAGGGTCAATTGCACATCGGGAAAGCGTTGGGCAAACGCCTGGATCGCCTGGCTGAACAGGTCCGACAGTGCGATCGAGCTGACATAGCCTAACGCCAGTTGCCCGGCCGTACCTGCCGCGAGTTTGCCAGCGATCACCTGTGCCAACTCCACCTGCTCCAGCACGCCGCGTGCATAGGGCAGGAATGAGCGGCCTTGCGCAGTGAGGGTGACCGTGCGGCTGGTGCGGTCGAACAGCTTGAAGCCCAGCTCGGTTTCCAGCGCCGAGATCTGTCGCGTCAGCGGCGGTTGCGCCAAGTGCAGGCGAATGGCTGCGCGGCCGAAGTGCAATTCTTCGGCGACGGTCAGAAAGTAACGCAGCTTGCGTAGGTCGAGCATCCTGGTCCTTGGGTATCGATCGGTCCGAAATCGGTATTGGTTCAAGACCTGCCGGCCATTCTATAAAGACCTCACAAAATAAAACGAGAGGTTTCATGAAACCGCGCCTGCATTGTGCCCGTCTTGCCCTGTTCCTGTGTGGCTGCGCGGCGTTCCTCAACCTGTATGCCACACAGAGCATTCTCCAGACATTTGCTACGCAGTTTCACATCAGCGCCAAGGCGGCGGGGTGGAGCATCACCGTGACGACGCTGGCCGTGGCGATCACTGCGCCGTTTGTCAGCCGCCTGACCGGGCGCTTCGAACCACGCACGGTGATCAGCGCAGCGGCTTTGCTGTTGGCGCTGCCGTCACTGATGACCGCCTGGGCCGACAGCTTTGCCGAAGTGTTGGTGTGGCGGTGTGTGGCGGGGATGTTGATCCCGGTGGTATTCGCCACCAGCGTGGCGTATATCGGCAACCGCTGGCGTGGCGGTACGCTGACGGAAGTCACCAGCCTGTATGTGGCAGGGACCGTGCTGGGTGGGTTCGCCGGGCGTTTCATCACCGGCGTCGTGACTGAATATGTCGGCTGGCGCGAAGCCTTTGAATGGCTGGCGGTGCTGAGCCTGATGGTGGGTGGGTTTATCCAGTTTCTGTTGCCGATGAGTCGTGTGCGCTCTGAGAAGGTTCAACCCTCGTTCTCGGCGGTTTTTAGCAAGCCCTTGCTGGCTGCCTACGCCGTAGGATTTTGTGTGTTGTTCTCACAGGTCGCAGCGTTTACCTACGCAGGTTTGTACCTTGGATTACCGCCCTTCAGCCTGGGGCCTGCGGCATTGGGCACGCTGTATATGGTGTTTTTGCTGGCGCTGATCGTGATCCCCATCGCCGGGCGCCTCAGCAAATCCCGGCCCCACGCCGAACTGCTGAGTGTGGCTGCGCTGCTGGGCATCAGCGGCTCGGCGCTGACGCTGGTGCCTTCCTTGTGGTGCATCGTGGTGGGCCTAGCCCTTAGTTCTACCGGCGTATTCCTCGCGCAGTCGGCAGCCAACGCGTTCACCACGGCAACGGCCCGTGACAATAAAGCAGGCGCTGTGGGGGTGTACCTGACGTGTTACTACCTGGGCGGCAGTTGCGGCGCCATTGTCCCGGCATTGATCTGGGAACGCTGGGGCTGGGCCGGGTGTGTGGCGCTGATTATCACCTTCCAGGTGTTGACCTTGCTGATCGCCCTGACCGGCTGGAGGCCCGCCAAACCTCAACTGATCCCGACGCCATGAATGCCATCCCACCCCGCCGTCGCACGCTGATCGCCGGCTGCAGCGCCCACGCCGTGCATGATGGCCTGACCGATGTCATCTACGTGCTGCTGCCGATCTGGCAAACACAGTTCGCCTTGTCCTACGCCCAGGTCGGGCTGTTGCGCGGTGCCTATTCCGGGATGATGGCGGTGTTCCAGCTCATGGCCAGCCGCGCCGCAAAACGCTGGGGCCGAGTGCCGATGCTGGTCGGCGGAACCGCGCTCGCCGGCACGGCTTACCTGTTGGTGGGCCAGGCCACCGGGCTGGTGATGCTATTGCTGGCGCTGCTGCTCGGTGGGCTCGGGGCCAGTAGCCAACACCCGCTGGCGTCTTCGATGATCAGCGATGCCTACGAAGACGGTGGCGGAATCAAGCAGGCGTTGTCCCAGTACAACTTCTCCGGCGACATCGGCAAAACCCTGATCCCCGGTCTGGTCGGCCTGTTGCTCACGCTGATCAGTTGGCGCGCCAGTGCCACGTTGCTGGGGGTGCTGGGGTTGGCGGCGGCGGGGTTGCTGTGGTGGCTTATTCCTGCGCAAACATCCGAAGCGTCCTCGACCAAAAAAGCCAGACCCTCCACCGGAACAGGCTCCGTCACCGGCCTGCGCGCACTGATCCTCACCGGCACCCTCGACAGCGCCGTGCGCATGGGCTTTCTCACCTTCCTGCCGTTTCTGCTGCAGGCCAAGGGGGCCGGCACCGCCGGTATTGGCCTAGCCCTGACCCTGCTGTTTATTGGCGGCGCGTTCGGCAAATTATTCTGCGGCTACCTGGGCGCACGCATCGGCATGATGAAGACGGTGTGGTTGACGGAGGGCTGCACGGCACTGCTGATCGTGGCGGCGGTGTACCTGCCGTTGAGCGGGTTGATGGTGATGTTGCCGGTGCTGGGGCTGGTGCTCAACGGCACGTCTTCGGTGTTGTACGGTGCGGTGCCCGATCTGGCACCAGCAGAGAAACGCGAACAGGCGTTCGCCGTGTTCTACACCGGCACGATTGGTGGCGGGGCATTGGCGCCGATGGTGTTCGGCGGGGTGGGGGATGCGCTGGGCGTGACGGTGGCGGTGATGCTGCTGGCCGGGATGTTGGTGGTGACGTTGCCGTTGGCATGGGTGGTGCAGCGGGGGATTCACTCAAGCGATTGAGTGTCGGGTGGTATGTCCAGCTCGAGCGAACAGGTCGATGCCCAATGAGCGGGGGGCCTTGAACACGGTTTCAAAGCGAGGTGTTGCACCGGGAGCAAACGCCTCGTACAGACATCAGGCCGCCCATGCCAAGGGGGAGGAAAGCCGAAAAACACAATGTGCATCTATGCGTTGACCGCTGAAGTCTGATCTTGCGAAGTTGCCTACACGCTCATAGGAGCGCGTTGGGTTGTACACCATGGGGAGGCTATTTATGGTTTGTCAGCCGCTAGATGCTCGATGGCAACTGCACGCAACACATCCTAAAGTGTGCCGGTATCCCGAAAGCTACCCGGTTCACTCGCCTGCGTGCAGTTGCCACCCTCCCATCAAATTCAACGCATAAAAAAACCGGCCACCAAAGGACCGGTTTTTTTGCATCCCTCGTCAGAGACAACCTGACGCGGAACGAGAATCCGAGTGGAGCGGGTAGAGGGAATCGAACCCTCGTCGGAAGCTTGGGAAGCTACTGTTCTACCATTAAACTATACCCGCTCAGAGCGGCTGACTTTGTACCAGAAGTTCGTCGGGATTTGAAGTTTTTCTTCAAAAATATGTGTGGGTTACAGATGTCTCACACATCGACAAGCGAACCCATTGTAGGAGCGAGCTTGCTCGCGAAAGACTCAAGAGCGCCACGTTCTCTCAGGAGACGAGCGTTATCGTTGACGTTCTTCGCGGGCAAGCCCGCTCTTGCAGGGGGGGGCGTGTTTCAGAGTGCAAAGGCATGTTGTGCCGGGCCGGTCTGATAACGCAATCGGCTGACCTGGCGCTCCGGTTTCAAGAAGCCCACCACCGCATCCCGGCTGTCCCGACAGGCGGCCTTGTGCTCCATGTCCAGGAAATGCCCCGTAGCCTGGATCGTGCTGAAGCTGCTTTTTGCCACATGCTGGCCAAACAGCTTGGCATCCTGGGCGCTGGTGTATTCGTCCCATTCACCGTTCAAAAACAACACCGGGATGTCGATCTGCCTGGCTGCCTTGAGGTAGCACAGGCGGTCACTGTTGAGCACATGGCTGATGTGGAAGTGCATCTGCCCATACTCGTGTTCGGCCAGGCTGCTCACGTGCTTGTAGTTGAAGCGCTTGAACAGTGACGGCAGGTGTTTGCCGATGGTGCTGTTGACCAGGTGGCCGACGCGGTCGCGGTCGAGGTTGCCGAGGTAGTCGACGCCGCGTTCCAGGTAGTCGCGCATGGGCGCGTTGATCACTGGGGAGAACGAGCTGATCACGGCTTTTTCCACGCGACGTGGCCGGTGGGCGAGGGCGACCAGGGTGGCGGCACCGCCCCAGGAAAACGACAGCACATGTTCAGCGGCGAAGTGGTCGATGAGCTCCAGCAGGATCTGGCCTTCGACTTCCTTCGTCAGCATCTGCTCATGGCGGTTATGGATTTTGGAGCGACCGGCGTAGGGCTGGTCGTACAAAACCACATTGAACTGCGGGTACAGGCTTTTCACGGTTTGGGCGAAGGATGCCGTGGTGGCCATGGAGCCGTTGACCAGGATGATGGTCTTTGCAGCAACGTCCGCGCGATAGAACTCCGTGTAAACCCGATACTGACCCTGTATATCCAACACAGCGATTTCTGGCCTCATGTCGTAAGACTCCTGGCAAGCGGGTAGGGCGCGCAGATCACTCTGCACGAGCTTTGTGACAGGTAGGCATACGCCTGGAAAAGGAGGGCCCATGTCGATCCGATGACGGCTGGCCGACGGGTGTTGTTGTGACGGGCTGTTTGCCTGGAAGGCCCGTAGATCAAGCGCGGGCGGGGCAAGGTGTTTCTTGGAGGTTATAGGCGACTCGCCAGTCATATTTGAACTGGTGATCCTGATTCAAGCAGTCCAGTCGGTACCTCGCAAGGTGACCTGGCGGTTTTTTGCTATCAGCGGCTGAACGGTCGTCAGACCTGTCGGATTTCGTCGTCAGTCAGCGCCCGATACTGGCCCGGCGCAAGGGTCGCATCCAGCACCAGGGGCCCCATGCGCTCGCGGTGCAGGCCGATGACCTTGTTATCAAAGTGCCCGAACATGCGCTTCACCTGGTGATAACGCCCTTCGATGATGCTCAAGCGTGCGGTTCTCGGCCCGAGCAATTCCAACTCGGCGGGGTGGGTGGTCAAGTCTTCGAAGGCGAAGTAAATACCTTCGGCAAATGTCGTTGCGTATTCAGGGCCGATAGCCTGTTCGGTCTCGACGAGGTACACCTTGGGCAACTTGGTCTGCGGTTGCGTCAGGCGCCGCGACCATTGGCCGTCGTTGGTGATCAGCATCAGGCCGGTGGTGTTGAAGTCCAGACGGCCGGCAATGTGCAAGTCGCCTTTGTCCGGCTCATCGAGTAAATCCAGAACCGTCGGATGTTGCGGATCAGAGGTGGCGCTCACGCACCCCCGGGGCTTGTGCAGCATGAAGTAACGCGCCGGTTTGCCTGCCTGCAGCACCTCATCGTCAACGCTCACTCGGCTGAATTCCCGCACCTCGTGATGGGGGTCGCTGACGGCCACGCCATCCACCGCCACACGCCGCTCAACCAACAGTAGGCGCACTTGCTTGCGATTGAAGCGCGGCAGGTTACTGAGGAAACGATCCACCCGCATTACGTCGGCTCAACCCTACGCAGTTGCTCATCAACCTGGGCACAACGCGGGCAGAGGCAGGCCTGGTTGCGCAGTTCATCGGGCAGGGCCTGGAGCACCGCCGGGTCGATGGTGACGCTGTAGCACCAGCAGGCCTGGTCGACCGTACGGGGGTCAGCCAGGCTGCAGTCGTTGCGTGCACCGCAGGCGGGGCAAAGGGTGGGTGTGGTCATGGGCTAGTTCGGGCAAGGTTGCGGATGATTCCGCCAGGCCCTGTACGATACAGGGCCGTCCCCGCCCAGGCCACTCAGAGCTGGAACTTGCTGACCAGCACGTTGAACGAGGTGGCCAGGCGCGACAGGTCCTGGCTGGAGGCGTTGGTCTGATGGGCGCCGGCCGCCGTCTGGGTGGACAGGTCCTGGATGTTCAGCAGGTTGCGGTCCACTTCGCGGGCCACCTGGGCCTGTTCCTCCGAGGCCGAGGCGATCACCAGGTTGCGTTCATTGATCTTCGCCACGCTGGTGGTGATCCGTTGCAGCGCTTCGCCGGCGTTCTGCGCCAGGGTCTGGGTGTTGTTGGCCCAGGTCAGGCTCTTGTTCATCGCCGCGACGGCGGCGTCGGCACCGGTCTGCACTTCACCAATCATCTTTTCGATATCGACCGTGGACGTCTGGGTGCGATGGGCCAGGGCGCGCACTTCATCGGCGACCACGGCAAAACCGCGACCTTGCTCACCCGCACGGGCCGCTTCAATGGCCGCATTGAGCGCCAGCAGGTTGGTCTGGTCGGCGATGCCACGGATCACATCGATCACCTTGCCGATCTCCCGTACCTGCCCGGCGAGGTCTGCCACCGACTGCGTGGAGTCATTGATCTCAACCACCATCGAGCTCATGCCGGACACCGCCTGTTCCACTTGCTGGCGACCCTCTTCGGCTTCGGTGGTGGCCTGGCGCGAGGCTTCGGAGGTCGAGACGGCGTTGCTGGCCACTTCGTCCACGGCGGCGGTCATCTGGTTGACGGCGGTGGCCGCCTGTTGGATCTCATCGTTCTGGCGGGTCAGGCCACGGCTGCTTTCATCGGTGACCGCACTCAGTTCTTCAGCCGCCGATGCAAGCTGGTCGGACGCGTTGGCGATTTCCACCAGGGTGCTTTTCAGGCCGCCCTGCATATCCGAGAGGGCCATCAGCAGTTGCCCGGCTTCGTCGGTACGCTCGGTGACGATGGCCTGGGTCAGGTCGCCCTGGGCAATGCGTTGCGCGTTCTGCACGGCTTGAGCGATGGGGCGGGTGATCAGGCGGGTGATCAACACACCGATGATGACCGCAATGATGAAGGCCAGCACAATGCCGCTGATCATCCAGGTCAATGCACTGTTGCGCAGTTCCTCGGCAGCAATGGCGCCTTCCTTGATCTGGCGGTTGTTGGACTCGATCATCACGCGGATCAGTTCGCGTGCCTGGCGGAAGAGTTCATTATTGCTGGTGTTGAGTTGGGTGCGGGCCTGATCGACCTGGCCGCCGTCGAGCATCGCCATGATGCGTTCGGAGTTGCTGATGTAGCTGGGCCAGAGCAGGTCAAGCTTGTCTCCCGCTGCCCGTTCGTCGTCTTCCAGCGGCGTAGCGCGGTAGGTGGCGTACGCAGCCTGGCTGCGCTTGAGTTCCTGGGCGATATCCTGGCGCACACGGTCGCGATCCTGTGGGGAGACGTCGCCCTTGCTGGCATCCAGCAAGCGATACAAGCCACGGTTATGGGCCACTATGCCATTGAGGGTGGCGGCCGTGTTGCTGACCGAGACCAGGTTGTTGGAGAACGTCAGCTCTAGCGCTGACGAGAGGCGAACCACGCCTTTGATGCCCAGCAGGCCCACCCCCAGGGTGACCAGCGCGCACAGTAGGAATGAGAGCAGCAGTTTGGTTGAGATTTTCATAAGTCAGGTCCGGGCAGGGTAGCGAAGGGTGCACGCTAGAGCCTCCCTGGCCCTTGGCGATGTCATAGTGACATCATCGCAATTGAGAAAGTTGCGAGCCAGATAAATTTACTGAATCGATAAAGCGCACGTAGATGTTTCAACCTATTACGAAAACGCACCAGATTCAGTTTTTGATGTCAGATATTTCGTCATTCAATGAAAGTTGAGTGCCGCCCTCCAGCGTCGCTGGAGGCGCTCTTCCGCGGTCCAGGAGGCCGCCATGTATCGACGACTGCTGCTCAGCGCTTTACTCGGTCTAACCCTTTCCGCTTGCGTGCCCTATTACGATGGAGGCCAGAGCTACTATCGATCCGAGGTCTATACCTCACCGGCACCGGTGTATTACTACGGCGGCGGCACGGCGTATCAGTACCGCCGTGATTACTACCCCGCGCCGCGCTACTACGCGCCACAACCGCGCTACTACTCGGCCCCGCGTTATTACCAGCCGGCGCCGCGTTACTACGGGCCGCGTGCCGGTTACCGGCCGTATCCAAACCAGGGCTGGGGCGGAGGTCATTGGGGGAATGGTGGTGGACACGGTCGCGGTTCCGACCATGGAGGTGGTCGCGGCGGTCACCGTTGACGGGCCTGTACGGCAAGCGGCGCATGAAGCGCCGCTTTTTTTTGGGGCGCAGCCGTCAGTAATCGGACAGGTCGGCCAGCGGATGGCGACCTTCCCAGGCCTTGTCGAAGTGGGCCTGCACCACCGCCGCAGGAACGGCGTTGATATCCGGCCAATGCCAATGGGGCGCCTGGTCCTTATCGATCAAACGCGCACGCACCCCTTCGCTGAATTCCGGATGACGGCAGCAATTGAGGCTCAGGGTGTATTCCATCTGGAACACCTGGGCCAGGGACAGGTGACGGGCGCGCTGGATCTGTTCCCACACCAGATGGGCGGTCAGTGGGCAGCCTTCGCTCAACGTCTTGCCGGCACGGCTGAACAGTGGATCGGCATGTTCGCTCAGCAGGCTCAAGGCGCGCCAGGCACACCGCACGTCGCCTACATCCAGCCATTCGTCGATCTGTGCCCGGCGCGGCAGCCATTGCGCTTCGGGTTGCTGGCTGACGGCTTCCTGGGCCAGCGCCTTGAGCAGGCTGTTGAGCTGCATCGGGGTCTGTTCCTGCCAGTTCAGTTGCAGCAGGCCATCAAGCAATTCGTCCTGCTGGTCGTCACGCAGGAAACGGTCGGCCAGGCCCAGGTCCAACGCGTCACGCCCGTTGATATGCGCACCGGTGAGTCCGAGGAACAATCCGAGCTTGCCCGGCAGGCGCGACAGGAACCCACTGGCGCCGACGTCCGGGTACAGGCCGATGCTGATCTCCGGCATGGCCAGCCGGCTGCTGGGGGTGACGATGCGGATCGCGGCACTTTGCAGCAGACCCATGCCGCCGCCCAGCACATAGCCGTGGCCCCAGCAAATCACCGGTTTCGGGTAGGTGTGCAGGCGGTAATCAAGGCGATACTCCGCCGCAAAAAATTGCGCCGCCAGCGCCGGCACCACACCGGGCTCTTCGCGACAAGCCTGCGCCAGGCTGCGCACTTCGCCACCGGCGCAAAAGGCCTTGGGGCCGTTGCCGCGCAACAGCACGCAGACGATATTCGGGTCTTTGGCCCAGGTATCCAGGCGACTGCTCAAGGCGAGGATCATCGGCAGGGAAAGGGCATTGAGGGACTTTTCAGCGTCGAGGCTGGCGATGCCGATGCGGGCACCGTCGCTGCCGGTCAGCTCTTCGAAGTGCAGGTTCATCGTGACCTCAATCGAGAAGGTGAAGGATGAGTATGATCGCTTCGCAGGAAAGTGGCGTCGATGTGTCAGATCAATTGACAAGCGGGGTCGGCTTTCCTAGGGTTCGCCTCATTCTTTTTGACAAGACCATTCAACCATGACCGACGACGACCGTATCAAACTCGAACCCAGCTGGAAACACGCCCTGCGGGATCAGTTCGAGCTGCCGTACATGGCCCAGTTGCGCGAGTTCCTGCGCCAGGAACATGCCGCCGGCAAAGAGATCTACCCGCCTGGCCCGCTGATTTTCAATGCGCTCAACTCCACGCCGCTGGACAAGGTCAAGGTGGTGATCCTCGGCCAGGACCCGTACCACGGCCCCGGCCAGGCCCACGGCCTGTGCTTCTCGGTGCAACCGGGCATCCCGACGCCGCCGTCGCTGCTCAATATCTACAAAGAGCTCAAGCGCGACTTGAACATCGACATCCCCAACCACGGCTACCTGCAAAGCTGGGCCGACCAGGGCGTGCTGATGCTCAACACCACCATGACCGTCGAGCGCGGCAATGCCAACGCCCATGCGGGCAAGGGCTGGCAGTTCTTTACCGATCGGATTATCGAAGTGGTCAGCGAACATCAGCCGCATCTGGTGTTTCTGCTGTGGGGCGCCCATGCCCAGAGCAAGCAGAAGCTGATCGACGCGACCAAGCACCTGGTGCTGACCTCGGTGCATCCGTCGCCGTTGTCGGCGTATCGCGGGTTTTTGGGTTGCGGGCATTTCAGCCGGACCAACAAGTTTCTTGAGCAGAATGGCGAAACGGCAATTGATTGGGTAGTGCCTTCCAAGTGAATGTGAGCTGAGGGGCGACGAGGTACCTGTCAAGTTCTACAGTATCCATCATTCACTGTTGAGCATTTAATGAAGGTATGGCCTGCCCGCTAGGTGCTTCCTTTCGGGGTAGTCGGTGCCGCTCATTTTTGCTCAAGGAGAGTGGATATGTCTGATAGCCAATTGCCCGAAACTCCTGCGGAATGCTCTGAGCCGAGAGCCTTGAAACGGTACTCGCCGAGTGCGCTGCAAAATGCGCCTCGCGTTCTGGTGATGCCTGAGTTCGCTGATACTTTGCCTCTGAACCCGGACGAGACGTCGCACACCTTGCCGCTGGAGTTTCACGAGGCGCAGTTGCGAGTAACGATCCCTAGTGTGTGGCCCTTCAACGAGGCCAATTTTCCTGGGCAAGTGACGCTGGTCGAGTTTCTCTGGGACAACGGGCCAACAGCAGTTCTCAGCGTTACTATTAACAGCCCTTACGACCCCGATACGTATTTCCCCCATACTTGGTCACTGCCGAGCTTCCTGACAACAAGCGGTGGGGTGCATCGCGTGCACTATCGCGTGTCGAGCCAACTCATCGCGCCTATTAACTCGTTCGGCTCATTTGTAAACGTTGATAAAACCCGCCCAAATTCCGGTAACCCTGAATCCAAGTTGCTTGTTGATGCGGATGTGCTCTCAGGCGGGCTGACCCAGGATTACCTCGATCTGCATAATGGGGTCCCGGTGGAAGTGGTACGCCCCGCTGATCTACGTATCGATGAGGTCTACAGTTTTTTCTGGGGGCATCTACCTAATCTCACCCCGGCCGGGAAACTGATGGTCAACGATGCCCACGTTGCGGGGGCCCCGCTGCTTTTTACCTTTGATAAAGACCTTGTGCAGAATCTTGGAGCAAACCCGGTCTATGTTTCGCATCAACGCACGGACCGTGCTGGCAATGTGGGAGAGTTTTCTGAGGTTGAGACGGTCGCAGTCGACTTGACCCCCCTCCCGAACCTGCCTCGCCCAGATGTGCCACTGGCGGATGTTGATGGTGTGATTCTATTGAACGATGCATGGGCACCCACGATCATCAGCATTCCCAAAATCATTGATGCGCAACCTGACGACAAGCTTCGAATTTTCTGGAACACATTGTCTTTACCACTCATCACCATTGGCGCGGGCCAAGTCTGGCCCCTTACACTATCAGTCCCTTGGGACATTGTTTCATCGGGTGGTTTTCAGGCGCGCCACCCTGTGCGGGTACGCTACGTATTTACCCGTGGTTCTTCGAGCAAACCCTCGCCGGACAATTTCTTTGAAGCTGACTTGACGGTGGCCGGGCCAGACCCTGCCCCTAACCCGATCAATCCTGCACTTGAGAGTGTCACTGTGCTGGGGGTGGGTGGTAACAATATTGTGACGCTGGATGATGCCCCTGGCCCGGTTCCTGTGAGAGTGCGGCTCTCTGCCGACTTTGAGCCCGGTGAACGTCTGAGTCTGTTCTGGGGAGGAGACGCTGCGTTTGCCGATGATCACGTGGTACAAGTCGGTGAGCCAGGGCAAGACCACATTTTCCACGTGATGTGGAATACGATCCTGGCAGCGGGGTCCAACTTAGCCCTGCAAGTGTATTACTGGACGGATAATGGCATAAATCAGCAACGCAGCCTGGCAACGCCAGTCCGTGTTTCCATTGTGAAAATTATCGGTTTGAAAAAACCTAAAGTACTTAATACCAATCCACAGCCAAGATTCATTAGTTGCGCGAGTGATCCGGCACCAGCCGACGCCGTGCTTGTGGGCGTTGATTGGGATGAGGACCACTTTGATTTTGGGGACACGCTGAGGCTGCACTGGGCAGCCTATCCCACCTTAACGGGGGCCGGGACAGCTTTCCCCGAGACAGTAAAATACTTTGATATAGAACTGATCGATGGTCATCAGCACACAGGTGTGGAATTTACTGTCGCTCCGTTCAACCCTTTGATTACAAGGCCAGGTCTTGTCAGCCCAAAGGGAGCCTCTGCAGTTTTCTACTATGAATTACGCAAAACGACTGGCGCACAGGGGGAATCTGATATTGAGTGGACACGTATTGATCTTTACCGGCCGACCGGGGGGACATGCCTTGTGCCCATGGGGGAATAGAGAGGGCTTATTGGGCTTTAGTGGGGCGATTGTTTAATGCCAGTCAGTATGAGTGACTGGCATTTTTTTTCGACAAGTAGTGATTTTACGTTTGCAGGTGGCTGGGAAGGCAAGAGCAGGTGAGTGAGGTTTTATATTGTTTTTATATGTTGGTTATTTTTTTAAGTGTTTTCGGCTATGGAAAGTACTTGTTTTAGGGGTAAGCACACTTTGGTGTTTTTGCTACCTGTCAAGGTTGACAGGCTGTGCATAGGTGTTTTCGGGTGTTTAATTACACTGTTCTCTTTGGGTTTAAAGGCCCAGGGTGGATGGACTGACCGGCATTGTTTAATGGTCGAATTCAGTTAACCCTATTTGCGTAGAGAGTGAACAGCCATGCTGACTTCATCGAAAAAAAACGCTAAAAAGAAAAAAACTGGCAATGAAGAAAAAACGGATGCCCAACCGAAAAAGCTCAAGGCAAAAAGTGTTTTTGCTTCGCGCAGGGCAAAGACCTATTCGCCTCGCACGGCGCCTATTCTTATGCCGGCGGCAATTACAAATGCAATGCCGCCTGTCGCGGGGGGGCAAGTTAACTTGCTGTCTCGTGAGACGCTTTTTGCTGAGGGCGCAAAGTTAGAGGTGCCGCTATGGGACAATGCCGCTGAAATTCCGACGACCTTTGATAGGTTGGTTGTCTATATCAATAACGTGCCGCGTGATCCTATTCTGCTCGAAGGCCCGATTGAATCGAGATACACCTGGCCCTATGAAGTCGTTATCCCTGAAAATGAACTCGGTGCAGCAGGTGTCAAGACAGTTAGATATGAAGTGACTTACGCGACTGCTGGTATGGACAGTTCCGCGACAGGTTTGCAATTTACCGTGGTTCGCACAGATCCGAATGCCAACGTTGCTCCGGCCCAAATCATGCTTCCAACATGGGTAACTTCAAACAATAATACGATCTCCCGGGAAGGCTTGAGTGCTAATGGGAATATGGTCAACATGGTGTTCACGCCCCCGATTGATCGTAATATCGGCGACTTCTGTAATTTTTTTCTGGACTACTTTGACGCGACGCCATTTAAGTCAGCGCCGATTTCGATCAGTGGGTCTGTGGATATGTTTATTACAACGGCTGAGCTTGAAGTGAGAGGTGGTGGGAATTATTATTTTACCTATGTGTATGGGAATCGTGCGGGTTTTACCTCGCCTAAGGCTACCTTGCTACCCGTACGAGTGTCGCTCGTGCCAGCACCCGGAGCATTGCAGGATCCTATTGTTTCGGCAGACCCACTGACCAGGAAGCATGCGCAGGAGGATAATGCGACTATCACGGTTCGTAGTTATAACAATGCACAGGTTAATGATGTGATTCAGATGCTGTTCAATGGACGGCTAATTACCCATGAGTTGAAAGATACCGTATTTGATAAGGTTGTTCCCATTCCATGGGAAGTACTGATTTTTGGTGGTGATACTGTACCTTATACTGCCAATGTCAGGTATAGGATAGTGCGCGATAATATTCCTACGCCGTACTCAAATACCATCAGTGTTGGTGTTGATCTTACCTCCGCTGGCGGTGATCCCGGCGGTCCAGGACCGGTCAATGATAACCTGGATCCTCTAAAACTTGAGTCCTCTCAAGGTGAGATTGATGAAATTATCGATCCTGACAACGTGGGCGAAGATGCGACGCTTAAATTTAATACTTACAGTAACGTTGCGCTCGGTCATCGGGTTCAAGTGTATTATGACGGGGCTCCCGTGCTGACGCCAGCTTATACGGTTGTGCAAGAAGATATTGATCGGGGTAGCTTTGAATTTACACTTTTGTGGTCGTTAATTGATGCTGGTAAAAATGGCGACAAGACCGTGTTTTATGAGTTGAATAATGGCTCGAATGATACGATTATTCGCTCGCCCGCAACCACCGTAAAAGTTGCGCTGTTTTCTATTGAAGATTTGATCCGTATAAACTTTACAGAGTCTGTGGCTTTGGGCCCTTATCGTTCGATCAGTTGTCTGCAAAAACCTCAAACCGGTATTCAGCTTGATCTCAAGGATCCAGTTAATATTATGGCTGGTGATAAGATAAGGATTCATTGGCTTGGTTATGGGCCGGATGACTACTTCTCTACGACGCCCCTTCCGGAAACAGCCGGCGATTTTGATATTGATGTTACAGCGGATCATAGTAATCCTGGGCATCCTGGCGAGACGTTCCGCGTGCCCTTTTCCACCTATATCCAGCCTGTGAGGAAGGGCAGCATCGAGGTCTATTACGAGCTCTTCAAACCTGACGGTATTACCAAAGGTGAGTCCGACGTGTCTCATTGTTTGTTGACGAGGTATCAAGGCGACTCAACACTCTGTGGGCCGGTTCTCTGGAAAGACGATCTGGAGAAAGGAGCGGGTAAAGCCAAGAAAAAACGCACGTAATCGAGGTCCCGTGCGCAGCCGCCCATGTTTCTGAAGCATGGGCGGCTTTTTAATATCCTGCCTATAACGGGACTCGCTGTGTTTCGCCAAGTCCATCAGCGCTGCGTAATGGAGTGGAGACAACATCTTTTATAAGGAAAGTCCTACAGTGGTGTGGATTTAGCCTACATGATCTTCCCTCTGTCGTCGGTAGTCTTTGCGCCTCTGAAAGCCTGAGTCGATACGTTTTGTAAATCGCCTGGCTTTTTCAGTCTATTTGACGAGAGGACATTCCGTGATTACCAAACGCTTTCGCTATTCCCGTTTAGCCGCCACTATCAAGGTGCTTGCTCTGTTGCCAATCTCGCTGGCAGCAACCGATGCCATTGCCCGTGATGTCTACGGCAAAGAAACAATCGATTCGACTACGGCCAATGATTTTTACGTTATCAAACCCGGTGCCCATTTGACTGCTAACGGGGCGACGATGGTCTATGCCGAGGCCCGTGATGCTGAATTCACGATGAACGGCGGCCGTGTGGTGGCCAGCACTCAAAATGGTTTGGCGCTCTATAACACTCGGGCGACCATCAACAACGCTGATATTTCCAGCTCGGGAGCGGTGGGCCTAGTCGTTGGGTTCAGTGATAGCAAAGGCTCGGTTGTTGTGGTTAATGACAGCACTATCAAAGGTGCGACCCAAGGCGTCACGTTGAGTGCGCTCAGCGACTTGACGCTCAATGGTACTCACGTGGAGGGTGGGAACTTCGGCCTTCTGGCGTACGGTGGTCAACTGACGACTCACGCAAGCTCCATAAAGGGCGGCACCAACGGCATTTTTGTCGCTCGCGATGGGTTCCGTGACCCAGCTGCGCTGAACCTCGATCAAACCGAGGTTGTGGGAGAAACCGGTGCGGCGATTGTGGTGGGTGTGCCCATCACTGCCCAAATCAATGTCACCAATGGCTCAACCCTTGTGGGCGGCAACGGTAATATGCTGGAACTGACCAATGGTGGCTCGGCCAACATGTCGGTCAACAACAGCAACCTGGCAGGCAATATCCAGGTAGGCAGCGGCAGTGCCCTGGACCTGAATCTGGATTTCGCCGCCATGAAAGGCGACATCATCAACAACGGTGGCACCGCTAATGTGGGCCTGAACAGCGGTGCGGTCCTGACCGGTCGCCTGGAAAACGTCGACAAGCTGTCGGTCAACAGCGACGCCACCTGGGTGTTGGTGGATGGCCAGGATGAACTCAAGGAACTGTCGATGAATGGCGGTAACGTCAAGTTCGGCGATTCGGGTGCGTTTTACCAACTGAACGTGACGAACCTGAATGGCACCGGCGGTACCTTCATCATGAAGGCGGACTTCTCGACGTTGACCGGCGATTTTCTCAACGTCACCGGTACTTCCTCCGGCGCGCACCAGTTGTTGATCGCCAGCACCGGTGCTGACCCGTTGTCCGATGATCGTTTGCATGTCGTGCGCACTGCCGATGGCGGTGCGAGCTTCAGCCTGGTCGGTGATCGTGTGGACGTCGGTACCTATTCCTACGGACTGGTCAGTGACAACCGCGACCACGATTGGTACCTGGACCCGGACAATAAAGTCATCAGCCCGAGCACCCACTCCGTACTGGCCCTGGCCAACGCAGCGCCGAGCGTGCTCTACGGTGAAATGACCAACCTGCGTACCCGCATGGGTGAGTTGCGTCACAGCGATGGTAAGTCGAGCGGCATGTGGAGCCGAACGTACGGCAACAAGTTTGAAGTGAACAACCGCGATAAAGGTGTGCAGTACAACCAGGTCCAGCGTGGCTTCACCCTGGGTGCCGACGTACCGTTGTCCGGCGGCGACGGCCAATGGCTGGCAGGCTTCCTGGCCGGTCACAGCACCTCCGACCTGGACCTGAACCGTGGCAGCAAAGCCACCGTCAACAGCTACTACGCCGGTGGATACGCCACGTGGCTGGACGCTGAAAGCGGTTTCTACTTTGATGGCGTGCTCAAGTTCAACCGCTTGCACAACGAGTCCAACGTGGCAATGAGTGACGGCAAGAAAGCCAAGGGCAACTACACGCAGAATGCGGTAACCGCCTCGGCCGAAGTGGGCCGCCACATCAAGCTGGACGACGGCTTCTTCGTGGAACCTTACGGCCAGTTGGCCACGGCGATCATCCAGCGCCAGAGCTACGAGCTGGATAACGGCCTGCAAGCCAAGGGCGCGCGTACCGCTTCGGTGGTGGGCAAGGCCGGTGTGACCGCCGGGCGTGACATCCAACTGGACGGAGGCAGTGTGCTGCAGCCGTACTTGCGGACTGCCGTTGCCCATGAGTTCAACCAGAGCAACAAGGTGTCGGTGAACGGCAACAGCTTCAACAACGACCTGTCGGGTACCCGGGTTGAAATAGCAGCTGGACTGGCCATGGCTGTGTCGAAGAACTGGAAGGTCCATGCCGATGTAGAGCGCAGCATGGGCAAGAGCGTCGACCAGCCGTGGGGGGTGAATGTGGGGGTGCGATATGACTTCTAAGAGTGCCTAAACTCACCACCTGTAAAAAAGCCCCGTATCTGTTGATACGGGGCTTTTTTATTAGCGGTGTCCCGTCCTGGGCGGGCTGTCATTGTGGAGTACAAGCATATAGGAGGTCACAGATCGACCAACGCAATGGTACTCGATCGGTTGTTTGAGACTAGCAGATGCTTGCCGTTGGGCGTCACTTGTAAATATTGGGGGCCGTTGAAGCCGCTTAGCGTGTTCACAAGTTTCGGTTGGTCTTCTGAGGTGTCGAAGATGTGTACCTTATCAGTGCCGTACTCTGTTAAATAAAGTAGCGCCTCAGAAGGGTGAGTGGCTAATCCTACAGCGTTGTTAAAGCCTTGATTTATATTTATTATCTTGTTGAGCAGGCGATCAAAGGTGCCCACGTTAGACCCCGTCGTGTAGAAGCCTTTATTGTCGGTGTTAGAGAAGGCAATGTCGCCGACAGAGGAGAAAGGTGCATTGGAAATGAATACGTCTGAGTTTGTATCGAGTCGACGTACCAACGAAGAGCCGTTCCTACAGTAAACGACATTTTCGGGCGATATCCAGAGCCGGTCATTTAGCACCCCCATGCCCGTAGAAATGTATTTTTCAATGTTGCCGGTTTGCGTATTGATTTTTGTAATTTCATAAAAACTAGTACTACCATTATAGTTTAAGATTGAAGCGTAAGCATAAGTGCCTGTACCCTTGATTCCGGTAATGGCATATGGCACTTTGTAGTATAGCCAACTGCGTTGAAGAAGAGCGTAGGAGACGGTGTCGTAAGAGGTAACAGAATTCTGGCTTGACGTGTAGCCTGTTGGTTCTGATATTAAAAGCTTAGTGCTGTCATTGTTTAAGGAGATTCCCCAGCTTTTCGGCACTTGTATTGTATTTACGACCAGTGCTTTTTCTATGTCAATAACACTCACTGTTTTTGAATAGGCATTGTATACAAACGCAGTTTTGCTGTCTTTAGTTATCACAATCTGGTGCTCACCGGAACCCACAGTGATGTGTTTTGACACCACAGGCTGGCGATTAATCCTGTAAGCGACCGACTTCAGCTTGATCGCACTGTTTTCAATCCCCGTTTCGTCCAGTGAAACACTCGCCTCGACGGTCACAGTAGCGCCATTGGCTAGCCCTTTCAAATAGGAGTCATGTATCAAGTCATGCGTACGCTGTGCCGTAAACTCGGCGGCGCTCACCTTGATGCCTTGGCGCAGAAACAAGTCGGTAGAACTTTTCAGGTGAATGAAAACCGCTTGTTGCCGATTGAAGAAGGGCCACGCCTTGACCTCCACAGAGTTCGACTGGCTGGTATCGATCACGCCTCCGGTTGCTTCCGGTACGCTGACCAGATCAAGCGTTTGCGCAGGCAGCGCGTCCACGTTAACGGTCAGTGCAGGCGACTCAAAAACCTCGCCGTTACGCAGCACTTCAACATACGCCGTGAAGAACTCACCCACATAAGCCGCGACAAAGTTACTGAGCCAGGCAAACGTGATGTAGTCATGCCCCGCATCTGGAACACCAGGCTTAGGTGTTATAGCGGGCATACCCAGGCCTGGCTTGCCCTGTATCACCAGTGTCACAAGGTCTGTGGCCAGCATCGGGTATCTGATCCTGAACGTGACCGTACGAGGGGAAGGCGTCCATACGTGCAGCGGGTTAAGTTTTGTGGAGCAAGGTGACACGTAGGTGCCTTCGAGCAGACTCGGGCACTCGGTGAGTTTTAATTTCGCGCCTACGTTGACGATCAATGGCAGGGATTTGAGCGGAGTATCGGTAGGCAGTGTCCTGACTTCCCAGTGAAGTGCCATGGTGTTGTCTTTGTTTGCCAGCACAATAGCGCGTGGAATCGTGAACGGCAGCGCAGAGCCAAACCAGGTGGACGTCACTAACAGCCACGCGGTGGTGAAACTGCCACCGGGTTTGCTGCCAGTGGCAACAACTCGTACCTCGTCGTTCAGGGCAATGCTTGAATGTGGATGGACAAGCGCCTTCAGGTTGCCTTTGCTGACGAGCTCGTCAAACACATGTTCAGGCGGTTTTGCATCGTCTGATGTAGGAGGGGGCAGTGTCACCGTAATGTCACCCACGGAGACGGTCACCGATTTCGAGGGGCGGGTGGTGTCGTTATTGACTAGGTAATACGCCTTGAAAGTGGAACCCTCCAGAAGGGCGAATACGCTTTTGTAGTCCAGAAAGAAATCGGTTGCTCCAGTACCTGCGCTCTCAGTGTATTTCGCATACACAGGGGTGCCGTCGAGCGCCGTGCCTTCGATGATCAGGTCGAGCTTGTCACTGGGATCCTGTCCGAAGAAGAGCACAGTAATTTCTACTGGATCGGTACCTAGCGGCAGGACTCCGCCCTCGAGCCCGTGGACGATGGGGGCTGGCCGACTGTTGTCGACCGGTGTGCCTCGCATGCTGTAAATGACGGCATTGGAGGGAGTATTCACTACGCCCACTCGTATCCGTTCGTAAGTAGTCAACAAGCGGCCGCCTGCCAGCTTTTTGGCAAACGCCAATGGCAGGGGAACGTAAATGCGCAGTGCGTTGGGCTGTGGCACGTCAGCCATTTCGGTATGTTTAAGGGTCTCACCTGTTGCGGTCAGTCCGAGATAGGTGACAAATGCCTTGTCGTTCGAAAGCCAACCGTAATTTCTGATCGGTACTTCAACGTTCAGGTCGTTCGATTGTGCATCTGTATCAATGAAGTCTTCGTCTAAATCCCCATCGTACTCGGCTTCAAGTACAGGTGCCGCAGGCAGCAACGGGCCGGTGCTCCCGTTCACGTTGTTTTGTATGAGCCGTGGAACTGAAAAGCCGTTGGATTGATTGCCTGCCTTATCCCTTACAAACCATTCAAAAATGTTTACACCGGGCGTTACCTTCAGCCAAGTACCGTAGTTGATCGTGATAACGATAGGCGCATTGCCGGAGGCTTCAAAGCTGGTGACTTTATGGGTGACGAGCACACCGCCGATACTCACGAAGATCTCATCACCTTCTTTGCGGTGGTGCACCGGATCCACCAGCGGATTCACCGGGTATCTATCAATGAGTATTTCGATGCCGTTTTGAGCGGCGGCCTGGGTGATGATGCCGAAGTCTTCGATGTTGGGGTCTACGAAGCGGATACGCCCCAGGTTTTCATTGATGAGGGGGGTACTGACCTGTGGGTCAACGCCTCCAGGTTCTTTTTGGTCTACCCAGATGTTCAAGGCTGTGGTCTCGTCCGTGACGCCGCTCATGCGTTTGACGAAGCCTTGCAATTTGTTGTAAGCCTGGTCGATAAACCGAGCGGACTCAATCGTCAGGGTAATGTCCTTGCCGAGGACTTCATCATCATCGGAGACGGTGTAGTGAGCGACCGTTACACCATTGAGCTCAACCCAGACAAAGTCGTTCTCGGCCTGTTCGAACCAGGCATAGAGGATGTAGATGACGCCGAGTGCGCTGACCGTCAAGGCGGCTTTGTTGAGGGCGCCGTCGGTGCCAGGTATGGGGGTGAGGTTGGGAATATAGGGGGTCAGATCCGCGAATGGCAGCTGAGTTGAAGGTAGCCTTTGCGTCCCGGGAGGACAGCCGCCCATCGGGCGGCGGTCAGGTAGGCGTCCTACAGGTGTTTTGTTGGGTTTTTTGCGCGGTACCGTCGCCACGCTGCCGTGGGGTAAGGTGGGGGGAGGGTTATGATCCTCTCCTGTAGGCAGGCAGTGATAGGTGGGGGACGACGGGGGATTTTGATCATAGGTCATGACGGGATACCTGTCTGTTTTTCAATCAAGGGTGCGACGCGTGATCCACTGTTGGATGAAGTCGCTGCCTCGATTCAACGCTCCCTCTCCCTCAGTGCCTAGCTGTGAGAAATGACAGTGCCGACCAGCGGTATTCTCGGCTCACAGCACCACCACCGACACCGTGTTATTACGCGCATTGGCCACATAGGCATAGGTGCCGTCCGGTGACACCACCACGTCTCGTGGCTGGCTGAACCCCGCATAGGTGCCGATCACGTTCTGGGCCCGCGTATCCATGAGGGTCAGCAAGTTGGCGCCGCTTTGTGTGATGTAGGCGCGCTCCAGTCTTGGGTGAAAGGCTACCCCATATGGTCGTTGCAGACCGCTCAAGGTCTGGCTGATTTGCAGCGTTGCGGTATTGCCGATCAATACTGTGCCTCGGTCGGGCTGGGTGATATAGATGCGTTGTAGCAGGGGGCTGTGGGCGATTTGCTGGGGATACGAGACGGTGTTCACTTGGCTGAGCTGGGCGTTGTTTGCCAGGTTGATGGCCCGCCAGTCAAACGCGCCGGCGATATGCGCGCGGGTGCCATCCGGGCTGATGGCGATGGCGCTGGGCCGGGTGGTTGTCACGCGGCTTACCACGTCGTGGTTGGTCGTATCGAAAATCACCATCTCTGAGGCGCCGTTGTCCGCTACATACAGGCGTGTGCCCGTCTTGTTCAGCGTGAGCCCGTGCACCGTGGTGAAGCCTGTGAGTGTGTGAATCGTCGAGTAGTCCTGCGTGCTGATCACGCGAACCGGTGTATTGGCTGCACTGCTGTTATCCGATACGTACAGGCGGCTGCCGTTGGGGTGCAGGGCCAGCCAGAGCGGTGAGCCTATGTTCGTAATCGTGTGGATGACCCGGTAGTTCTGTGTATCGATCACCGCCACGGATTTGGGTGTGGTGGCTTGGGTCACGTAAAGTCGCGTGCCGTCGGCACTGAGTGCCAGGTTTGTGGGCGTTCCGGCTGCGCGGATATTGGCCATGACCCCCTTGGTATTTTCGATGCGGTAGCTGACGGTTCCCAGCTTGACCGCGAAATCTTTATGCACGCTGCCATTGAGTGAAACGCGGGTCTCCACTGTCAGCGTACTGCGGTTAGGGAGCGAGCGCAGATAGGCCGCAGGCAAGCTATGTTCCACGCGCTTGGCCGCGAACTCTGGCGCACTCAGTGGCGTGCCCTCCCGTAAAGGCAGGTTGGCGACGCCATTGATGTCTATCCACACCGGTTGCCCGCTGCGCATGAAGGGCCACTCCAGCACCCGCACGCTGTGGGCTTTGCTGACATCAATCGCACCCACCAGCGCCTGCGGCACGCTGACCCGGTCGAGGTGTTGAGCCGGCAGTGTTTCTACCGTGAGGCTCAAGATTTGCGATGAAGTGCTCGCACCGCCTCGAGTGACGATATAGGACACGCTGGCCTGCCGACCGAGGTTGGCGGCAATCACTTGGTTGGACAGTGAGAAGTCGACATGACCGAGCGCTGGGTCGGCAGGTTTTGGCGCGATCACCGGCGTGCCCAGGCCGAATGTCCCCTTGAATATCGGCTGGATATCGTCTCCCGGCAACATCGGGTAGCGTACGCGCAGGGTGGCTATCGGTGCCAAGGGCGGTAGCACATGCAGGGGGTTTAACGTTGCTGTCGCGGGGCCGGTGACAGTGCTTTGCAGGATCAATGGCACGTCCAGTTGCAAAACGCTCCCGACCTTCATCACCAGCGGTTGTGAATACAGCGTGCGCAGCCCGGGCCGTTCGACGATGTAGTAGATCCGGGCAGAACGGTTGAGGTTGGCAAGTACGTAGATGCGCGGGACTACAAACATCAAATCCTCGCCGAGCCAGACGTCGGTGATCAGCCGCCGCATGGGGGGGGGACTGCCGCCCAGTGCGCTGCCTTCGAAGTACAGCACCACCGTTGCGCCCCGTACAAATGCCGCGTGCCACCTGACAGTGACATTGGCATTGGCGCGGGAGATGTCTGGGTCAAAGGTCGGGTCGGGTGCCGGCGCCTGGAGAACCTGGACCTTGGGCAACGCCACCATCGGCTCGCCGACAAGTAGGTTCAGGTCCTTTGAGGGTGGACGCTGTCCGGGCAGGTTAATGTAGTAATAGAGGCGCAGCGTGCCGCTTTCCAACTGGCGAATGTCACCGTCCTGACCGTTGGCAAGATCGAAACTGATGTCCCCTGTGCCCGCTGGCAGGCGATGTTCCTCATAAAACCCATGGCCGTTTGCATACTTGCCATCCAGTACCAGGGTCACGCAATCGTCAGGGTGTTGGCCCATGTAAGAACGGACTATGACGCTGACGGGATCGGTCAGCGGGTTGAGGACACCGTCGTTGGCTGCCGGCACTTGGGGCGCGTCCAGCTCGGTATCAACCGGCGTACCGGTTATCTGGATGAAGGCGTTCTCCGAAGGTACGCCCGGTTGACCGGGGCGAAGGCGCTCATAACTGAGTTGAATCAAGGCGCCTATCAGTAAACTCAAGTCTGCGTTTGGCCATGCAATATCGAGGTACTGGATGGCGGTTGAACCAACCGGGGCGCTGTAGATTTGCTCCACTTCCACCCCGGTCAGGGTGCGCCCCCTGAGGCTGGCCCGAAGCGTGTCGCCGCTGGCCCAGCCTTTACCGGCAATGGGGAATCGCAAGGTTGCGCTCTTACCTGCGAGCTTATCCGCATCCAGTGTGCCGCTGGATGCGGATAAGCTCGCAGG
>Ga0207681_10000306_pt1 | contig 36019 bp, 31 predicted proteins | sample KBSS53metaG_FD_184324 | JGI IMG/M metagenome (GOLD analysis project Ga0207681, IMG submission 184324) | Switchgrass rhizosphere microbial communities from Kellogg Biological Station, Michigan, USA - KBS S5-3 metaG (SPAdes) (version 2) | ecosystem: Host-associated > Plants > Roots > Rhizosphere... | reverse complement strand
GTCAGGAGCTTCGAGTTTGAAACTGAAGGGCAGTATTCGGCAGCCGATCTGGAGAGCATTCGTTCGCAACTGCGAAATTCTTCGTGGGACCGAATCGTCAACATCAACAGCAAAAAAGAAGGCGCCGTCGAAGTCTACCTGATGCACAGCGCCGGTGTGATAAGCGGGCTGGCGGTGTTGGCCACCGATCCGAAAGAAGTCACGATCGTCAACATCGTGGGACCAGTCGACCTGGAAAAACTGAGCGCGCTGGAAGGTAATTTTGGCGTGCCGGTGTTGGGAATCGAATACCCGAAAACCAAGCGCAAGAACGACGAGTAGGACAGGCATTCCTGCCTGTCCTCGGGTTTTCTTGTCCCAGGGTTATTAGATCGGAGCCTGCATGAAGAAGGTTATCGCAATCGGTTTGGTGTTCATTGCGCTCGCGGGCGGGGTTCCGCCGGTGCACGCCAAAGGTGACGACTTCAACGACGTCGTTAAACTGATCGAGCAGTTCTATCACGTCAAACATCAGGGCGTTCCGCTTCTGGCCCGCGCTGGAATCAAGACAGCGACCACCGTCGCCCGCATTTCGGGCGGACGCGGACGACAGTTGGCGGAGGCGGGCAGCGTCAAGGTCGCATACTTCGAAGACGAGGATTTCAAATCCAATGCTGACTACCTGCGATTCAAATCTGCGATCAACGCAGCTCTCGCCGGCAGGTGGAGTCCGCTTATTCAAGTCGCGTCACCAAAGGAGCAGGAACAGACCTATATCTACCTGCGCGACGCTGGAGAAAAATTTAACGTGATGGTGGTGACGCTTGAATCGCGCGAGGCATGCGTGGTCCAGGTGAACTTGTCACCGAGCACTTTGGCAAAACTGATGCAGAACCCGGACGAGATGGGCAACGCGATCACGATCGATGCGACTCAAGACTAGTAGCCTTTGTTCTTCTCTGTGCCACCTCTGTGTCCTCTGCGCCTCTGTGGTGAATGCTTTCCAAACTTGGTTTACCACAGAGAGGCAGAGGACACAGAGGTGGCACAGAGAAAATACCGACACTTGGGACAAGAATCATGAAGTCAGAGATAGAGTTTGAGGTTGAAAGAACAATCCGCTTGCTGGTGATTCTGGCGGTCGCAGTCGCAATCGTTGTGATCGGCGCACGCGCGGCCACCGCTCAGGAAGTCGCCGACACGATCCGCATCAACACGCGCGTCGTGTTTATGGATGCGCTTGTGAAAGACAAACGCACCGGTGTTCCCATCGCCGATCTCAAACCGGAGCACTTCGAAATTTTTGACGACGGCGTCGCCCGTCCCGTTTCCTACTTCACTCGCGAAGGCCAGGCGCGCAAGCCGCTCGCACTCGTCTTGATTCTTGATTTGCGCGACGACGGCGCCGGCCGCTTCCTTAAACGTCCCGAGATCCTCAAGGCCATGGCCGACGAGCTGGCAAAGCTGTCTCCTCAGGATGAAGTCGCAATTCTGGCGATGGACATAAATGGTGAAGACGAAAAACGCGTCTGGCTTACCGGCTTCACGCGCGATCACAATCAGCTCGTCGCGGCCCTCGCACGCGCGCCGGAATTTATTGACGTTGACCCGGCGGTCGCCGACGCGCGCGCCGGAAAAGTTGGTGACAAAAACGACGCCGATCGCGGTAGTAGTCTCACGCTTGGTTCTGATTCTTCGGCGAAGGCGGCTCCGACTTCTCCGGACCCGGCGCCCGTCGCTTTGCCGTCAGATGGTTCTACGCGCCAGCGAACTACCGGGGACGAAGATGTTGTCGAGACTGAAGTAATCAAAGGTCGGAACGGCGGTACGGTCATTCGCAAGACGAGACACGACGGCTCGGTTGACGTCAAACGCACGAACAAGAGCGGCGATGTCACGATGGAACTGGGCGACGTCTACGACATGGCCGCGGCGGTGAAAGACACGGTACGAAGAACTCAACGCGAGCGTCCCAACTCGCAGACCGCGATCGTTTGGGTGTCTGACGGCATCACGCCGATGTTCTTCGAAGACCGCGACGCCACCGAGCAACTGGTGTTGCGTTCCAACGTCATCTTTAATTCCCTGACGACTGAGCTGCGGACGCTCTTCAAGTTGTTGATGCCGATCGGCAAACCACTCGCGGGCATGATGGGTGTGAGCGTTTACGGAAGCGCGAAGCGCTTGGCAGAACAGTCGGGCGGCGAAGCGGTGAAGGTCAAACGGACAAAGGATTACGCGGCCGGGCTCGCGAAGATCATCAGCAACCTGACCGCGCGCTACAGCCTCGGCTTCACGCTTGCTGAAGAAGAGAAGGACGACGGGCACCTTCACAATCTCGAGGTGCGTGTGAAAGCGCCGGACGCGAAGGGCAAGTTGCGGAAACTGGAAGTCAGTTCGAGGCGCGGGTATTACATGTCGGAGACGGGGGCGGCGAAAGCGGAAGACAAGACGACCGCGAAGCAGTAAGAGGAACGTCAATACCGCGAAGCGGTTATGTACCTCAGCCCAGGGTTGCCGCGTCGCGCGGCTACCCTGGGTTAACGGATCTAACCATATCAAAACCTCAACGGGGTTGTGCCACCAGGGCAGACACAACCCCGTTGGGGTTGCATTTCTTTCCACAACTCGATCCCAGGGTAGCCGCGCGACGCGGCAACCCTGGGCTGACATACATAACCGCTTCGCGGTTGATTGTACTGATAATTTTGGAAGAGCCGCTCGCGCGATGAGCAGAAGCGATGAAAATTTCGGTGCTTACCGCTGGTCCATCGGCACCCAGGGTAGATCGCGTCCGCCGACGTACTCCGCGCGAGGTCGGATCAATTTGTTGTCGGCATACTGCTCGAGGACGTGGCCGGTCCAACCGCTGATGCGGCTGACCGCGAAAATCGGCGTGTACAAATCAAGCGGAATTCCCATCATGTAGTAGGTCGAAGCGGAATAAAAATCCACGTTGGGATAAAGACCCTTCTCCCTCATCATCACTTCTTCAACCTTGCGCGACATCTCATACCACTTCGAGTCGCCGCCAGTCTCGCCAATCTCTTTGGAAAACTTGCGCAGGTGCGTCGCGCGCGGGTCTTCAGTCTTGTAAACCGCGTGACCGAAGCCCATCATCTTTCGCTTCGCGGCAAGCGCGTCCTTCACATACGGCTCAACATTCTCCAGCGAGCCAATCTCCAACAGCGTCTTCATCACATTCGTGTTCGCGCCGCCGTGCAGCGGACCTGACAACGCGCCAATAGCAGCAGTCACAGCGGCATACATGTCCGCGAGGGTGCCGGCGACGACGCGCGCGGTGAATGTCGAGGCGTTCAGCTCATGATCGGCGTGGAGGATCAGGCAAACATCGAAGATGCGCGCATCGCGTTCGGAAGGCCGTTCGCCTTTCAGCATGTAAAGAAAATTGGCAGCGATGTTTAGACTGGAATCCGGGGCCAGTGGTTCCAAGCCGCGACGAATACGATCGCCGGCGGCGACCATCGTCGGAAACTGCGCCGCAAGTCTGATTGCCGTCTTGATACTTGTCTCACGCGAGATGTCACGCGCATTGGAATCGTAGAACTCGAGCGCGGAGACAGCGGTCCTCAACCCGTCGATCGGATCCGCTTCCTTCGGAAACTGCTTCATCAACGCGATCAGTTCGGCCGGTATTTCATAAGCCGCTCTCAGTGACTGCTCGAGTTCGGAAAGCTCGGCTCGATTGGGAAGACGCTTGTTCCAAAGCAGGAAGACCACTTCTTCGAAGGTCGCTTCATTCGCGAGATCGTGAATGTTGTAACCCTGGTAAATGAGCTCGCCCTTTTCACCGTTCACATCGGAAATGGACGAGGTCGCTGCCGCTACTCCCCTGAGCCCTGCGGCACTGCCGGCTGACGCGTTAACTTTGGTAGTCATGAGTTTTTCGTTGGTAGAGCGAATGTAACAAACGCAACAAAGGGTGACAAGTTGAGGCCGCTCCAGCTTACGAATGTCGACGGCCCATGAATCACCATGCAGTTCTTCTCTGTGTCTGTCTCTGTGTCCTTTGTGCCTTTGTGGTGAGTGCTTCTACTGAGCCACCACAGAGACGCAGAGTTCACAAAGGTTGCACAGAGACCAGCACAGCATCGCCGCGTTGCGCTTTGAGAAGTTTCGCCGCGGATTGATCGGTTGCCGCAATTTCCAAAAAGCCGGCACTGCCCCAGATCGCGAACAACTTCTCTCCACTGTCAGTCGCTTCGGCAAAGTATCTGCGAAACGACTTGACCAATTTTCCGTTTATGCGCAGCGACGCGCCCGCGGCAATCATCTCCGCAGTCAAGTCGTCCTGCGTAAGATTGGTGACGCAGTTTCCAAAACGATCGATGTGAATTATTCGCGCCTCGAGCTTGCTGTCACTAACGAGCGGACACAGCGGCGCAAGCCGAACGAAGTCGGTTGTCCTGGTTCCCAGATCGCCTGGCTTTGCACCGAGAGAAAGCGCCGCGGCAACTGGCGCGAAAATGTCGCGGCCATGAAAGGTCGCGCTGACGGGATGTCGCCAAGATTTTTCGTTCGTTAGCTGGAAGGCGTCAGGCGCTCCGCCATCACACACGTAACTGAAGACTCCATTGTCCGGCCCAACAAAAAACTGGTCATTCACGTTTATCAATAGCGGCCGGCGCTCCGAGCCGACGCCGGGATCAACTACGGCGACATGTATCGTGCCTGGCGGAAATGTCGAGTGCGCCGCCAGCAAAGTGAACGCCGCGCTTTCAATGTCGTGCGGCGGAATGTCGTGGGTGATGTCGACGATGCGCGCCTCGGGATTGGCGCTGAGGATTACCCCTTTGACTGCGGCGACGAAGTAATCCGCGGTTCCGAAGTCAGTCAGGAGAGTAATGAGCGGCATGCCGTGACACAAGAGGAAGTAATGAATCTTCTTGTGGTTCGTGTATTTGAATTTTGATTTGGTAGTTTCGTGATTCAGTCACTAAAACCGAACCACGAAGCTACACGAAGAAAACGAAAGAACACTAAACCGCGCTGGGGCTACCCCGCCTTGTCCCAACGCGTCGACGTCTATTGAATGCGCGTCTCGTTTGCAGTGCGTATCTTCAGCTGCTGACCGCGAGACAGATGCAGATCTTCGCCGCGCCTGGTGAGCACGGTGCCGGCGCTCGTTGCGCCACCAATAGCAGCGCCGATCGCCGCGCCTTTGCCGCCGCCGATCACTGCTCCGATAATTGCGCCAATGCCCGTGCTCGCGCCGACCTTGGAGATGTCGTCTTTGGTGGTGCTTCTGCCATGCACGCCGCCTTCAGAATCAACTGTGCCGACGTCCTCGCGGCCGTTCTGGACTAGTTCCACGACTTCGGCGTTGAAGCCGGCCGTTCGTCCGTCTTGCATGTGTATGGCCTCGAATGTGAGTTGCAGTTCCGCAGTTCCCTTCACCTTTCCCGCACGGTTAACACGTGTGACCCGGCCATCAATCAGGGCGCCGGCAAGTTCGCGCGGTTCGATCACGCGCGTCTGGAAACGATCGCCGCGCTGCGTGGCGTCAGTTGAAAGACTCGATTCCAACTCTACTAACAGAATCGTGTTACCGGGAATCGAGAGTGGTCCAAGCTGTGGGCCACTTGATGATTGACCGGCGTCGTTGGCATTGTCAGGAATATTGGTCGAGGTGTTTTGGTTCGTGCTTTGCGAAGACTGGCTCGGATCATTGTTGGACTGGTTGGAGGCAACGCCACGGCGCGCCAGGCCCGTAGGTATCGTCGACTCAAAAGGACGTCGATCGTAGCCGGCGCTATAACCCGTTTCAAAACCCTGCTGGTAACCGTCGCGGTAGTCCTCGATCGTGCCCCAGGCTTCGTTGTAGTTACGATCTGCGCTTTTGTAGTCACTGCTGACGCGATAGTCGCGGGCGGCGTGGTCGGCGATGTCGCGCGAACCGGCGCTGTAACCGTCCGAATAACCGGTGCGATAACCGCGCTCGAGAGCGGTGGACTGGCCTTGCGCGGCGTGAGAGACGGGCGAAATTAGTTGAGCTGACGCGCCGAGCAGCAACGCCACCAAAACAACGAGGGGAATTCTAAGATATTTCATTTGCTGTTCCTTCCAGAGAGTTACGGCAAGATGTTGCCTGCCGCGTGTCTTGGGAGAGCCGCCATTCGGGGGTATTGTAACGCAACTGTTCTCGTAATCAGTCAAGTAAGGGCTGCCGCGCAGTGTGCTTGACCGGGTCTGTTCCGGGCCCTAGACTCAAAACATCTGGTCAGGCCGAACGACTTGAGACCTTCTGATGCTCTTTTTACTGAAGTGGTTGGCGGGATTGGCCCACTTTGATAAGGAATTGAGGCACTTTTACCGGAACGACCGTCGCCTCTTACCGGCCAGCGGCCGCCTCTTACTGGGACCGCGGGCGTCTCGCCCGCATCGAGCACCGTCAGGTGCGACAGGTTTTCGAGGCGCTCGCGCTTCGCGCTCGCAGCGGGCGGGACGCCCGCGGTCCCAGTAAAGAGCTTGACCCTGTTCAGTGAAGAGCTGTTCAGTGAAGAGCTTGACCACCTAAAACTAACCCATGGCTGAAACGCGCAAAGTTTACCTCGATCACAGCGCCACGACGCCGGTAGACCGGCGCGTGATGGAAGCCATGCTCCCTTACCTCAGCGAAAAGTTTGGGAACGCTTCCAGCGTCCACTCGTTCGGCCAGGAAGCGCGAGCCGCGGTCGATCGGGCGCGACGCGAAGTGGCGGCGCTCATCGGCGCGCGCGCGAACGAAGTCGTGTTCGTCTCCGGAGGAACCGAAGCAAACAACCTCGCGATTCGCGGAGTCACGGAGTTAGCTTTAGCAAAAGCTGCCAAGGCAAAGAATGGACATGTGATTACGTCCGCGATCGAGCATTCATCGGTGCGCGGGCTTGCGGACGACCTGGAAAAACGCGGCTGGCAGGTCACGCGTCTGCCGGTTTACGACGATGGAGTTGTTCGAGTCGAAGACGTGCGCGAGGCGTTGCAACCCGACACGTTGCTGATTTCGATCATGCTGGCGAACAATGAAATCGGCACGCTGCAGCCCATCGCGGAGATTGGCGCGTTGGTTCGCGAGGAGCGCGCAAAAGGTCGTCAGCTTTGGCTGCATACCGACGCGGTTCAGGCCGCCGGCCGCGTCGCAATTGACGTTGAGAAGCTCGGCTGCGATTTGCTCTCACTCTCGGCCCACAAGCTCTATGCGCCGAAAGGCTCAGGAGCGCTTTTTGTCAGGCGCGGCGTGCGGCTGAGCCCGCAGATTCTCGGTGGCCACCAGGAACGCGAGCGCCGCGCCGGGACAGAAAACGTTTCCAGCATCGTCGCTTTCGGAGCCGCGGCTCGATTCGCGCGCGAAGAAATGGAGTTGCGATCGCAACACGACTCGGCGCTGCGCGATCATTTTGAGCAAGGCGTCAGAGAACGCCTTGAACAGATTATTTTTAACGGCGCGTGCGCACGTCGTCTGCCGCACCTCTCCAACATTTCTTTCCGCTTTATCGAAGGTGAGGGCTTGCTGATTAGTCTCGACCTGCAGGGCATCGCAGTTTCTACCGGCTCAGCTTGTTCGTCCGGCACGTTGGAGCCATCGCCCGTGATTCGCGCCCTCGGCCACACGGAAGAACTGGCGCGCGGCGCGATTCGTTTTAGTTTTGGCAAAGACAATAGCGAGGAAGATGTCGACTACACGCTGACGGCGCTGGTGCGGGTGGTGGAGAAACTGCGCCGGCTCTCGCCGCTGAATAAAGTTTCGAGTTTGCAGCCCGTTTGAGGACGAGGTTAGTTGTTTGGAGTGCGCTGACCTGTCAGCGCTTTGGTCGGTCGCGACCTGTCGCGACCCGGTGAGTTGAACAGCCTCGCGGCATCGTGGCGTCAAGCCGCCACGGACAAAAGCGCTGACAGGTTCAGCGCAGTCCAAATTAATGCCTTATTCTTCCGCCTTCAAAGATCACCTCACCAATCCCCGGAACGTCGGTGAACTTCACAACGCAAACGCCATCGCTGAAGCGACCAACCCGGTCTGCGGCGACCGTCTGCGTCTCTTCCTGTTGATTCACGACCATCAAATCGAAGCGGCGAGATTTCTCGCTTACGGCTGCCCACCGACGCTCGTCTGCGGCTCGGTCTTGACGGAATTGATCACTGGGAAAAGCGTCGCCGAAGCAATGTCACTCACACGCAAGGATGTGGTTGATGCAATCGGAGGACTTCCTTCACGAAAACAACATGCAGCCGCGCTCGCGATCGAAACCCTCAAAACTGCAATTCAATCCGCAGATTCCGCAGATTCCGCAGAACGAACCGTTTAGAGGCGGGCACCGCCCGCCGTCTCAACGTAAGAGAAACCCTTTTTCTGAGGTAAGCGGTACCGGCGGGCGGTGCCCGCCTCTAGACAATCGCAGTCAGTCCTAATCGGTGGAATCTGTGAAATCTGCGGATTCAGGGATTCGTAACTCGCGGGCGAGTTTGTTGCGGCGTCGGCAGAGTGCGCTGATGGTATTCCGGTCCGCAGTATCTCTTCGGCTCCGTACCCAGCGCGAAAGTGCGCGTCCGTATCACCGGACACGTCTCCACCGCGATCAATCCGGTGGTTGGATCGATGTCGAGCGTTATCGTTCCTTCCAACCGTCCGGCGCCGTCGGTACGAAGTTCAGACCGCGGCGGTTTGGTGCGCGGCGAAGGCGCGGGTACCGGCTCAATAGTGATCGGCGGCAGTGTTTGCTCAAGCGGGATTGGCGTCGCGTCGACTTCGGGGCTTGGCTCGGTGTCGGTCACGACGTCAGCCTCGTGCGGCGACGTCCCGTTGATAAATAATTCGGTGCGCCTGTCAGCGTCTTCCGGCGCGGCTGGCCCACCGGTTTTCGGATTGATGGCCAGCTCCTCGATGCCGCTCGGCATCTGCCATTCGCCTTGCCACTCCGGATGGTCCGCCAAAGCCACTTCCATGAAGTCGGTCCAAATCGGTAGCGCGGAATTCGCGCCCGTCAAACCTAGTTGCGAGCCATCGTCAAACCCAACCCAGACGACGCAGACCAGGTTCGGCGTGTAACCGGCAAACCAACCGTCGCGCGAAGTCCCGGTTTTGCCGGCCACGTTTGCCTTGAAGCCGCGCGCTCGAACTTTCGCCGCGGTGCCGCGATTCACCACGTCTTTCATAAACGACGTCATCACGTAAGCCACATCTGGCCGCAGCATTTCGTTCTTCTGCGGTGTCGGCGCGGCAATGGTCACGCCGCTTCCGGTGGTGATGCGATTAATGGCGATCGGGCTAACGCGCGTTCCCAGGTTGGCGAAACCTGTGTAAGCCGAGGCGACCTGCAACGGCGTCGCTTCACTGGTTCCCAGCGCCATCGCCGGGTACGCGCGCGCGGGTTTCGGCAAACCTGCCTTCGCCGCCAAATTCATAACGCGCCCGATCGTTACTTCCATCGCCACATCCACGGTGATGACATTCAGACTATGCACCAGCGCGTCGCGCAGCGTGACCGGCGCATGGGTGTAGCTCTCGCCAAAGTTACCCGGCGAATACTCCTGGTTGTCGTAGGTAAACGTCTTCGGCTCGTCGATGTAGGTTGTAGCGGGGGTGATCACGCGCGGAATCGGATCGTAGGCGGTGTTGAGCGCGGTCGCGTAAACGAAGGGCTTGAACACTGAACCCGGTTGGCGCATCGCATCGGAGACGCGGTTGAGCTGACTCTTGCCGTAATCGCGGCCGCCCACCATGGCTACGATTTCCCCGGTCTTCGCGTTCATCGCCACCAGCGCCGCCTGCAGCGTTCCCGGTTCAAAACGTTTCGCTTCGACTTTATCCAGCGCCGCGAGCTGTTTCGAAACCGCGGCGTAAGCCGCGCGCTGCAAGTCCAGATCGATGCTGGTGTAAATGCGCAGGTGTTCCGCGGCGCCGGGGCCGGCGATCATGTCGCCGAGTTGACCCTGAACGTAGTCAGAAAAGTAAGGCGCGTCAGAAACGTCGATTCGTCCTTTGGTGGAAGTTACCTGAAGCGGCGTCTGCTTGGCCTGATTAGCTTCTTCGCCGGAGATCTCGCCGGTTTCGGCCATGTTGTCCAACACCTGGTTGCGTCGCGCGGTCGCAGTGTCGACGTCTCGATAAGGGTTATAACGATTAGGACTGCGAATTATTCCCGCCAGGAAAGCCGACTCGGGCAAGGTTAGGTTTGTGACGTCTTTATTGAAGTAGGCGTCCGCTGCTTCGCCGAAGCCGTTGATAGAAAAACCTGACTGTTGGCCCAGGTAAACCTGATTACAATAGAGCGCAAAGATTTGCTCCTTCGAGAGACGCGTCTCAAGGATTACCGACATGTAAGCTTCGGCGACTTTGCGCTTGAGAGTCTTTTCGGGCGACAGCAGCAAGTTTTTTACCAGCTGCTGCGTAATGCTCGAACCACCCTGGCGCGCAATCGGTGAATTTGGATCCGAATCGTAACGGCGCACGAGCGCTCGCAAGATGCCGCGCACGTTGACGCCATAATGCTGGAAGAAGGCGCGATCTTCGGTGACGGTTATAGCTTTGACCAGATGTGGCGGCAGATCGTTGAAGCCGACTACCTTGCGCTTGGCCCGTTCGCGGCCGGTAACTGAACTGATCAACTCCGGTTCGAGGTAAGCCTTGTCGAGCCGCGCGTTGGTTCCCAGCTCCGTGAGCGAGCTGATTGTTTTTCCGGTTCGGGCAAACTGCACGCGCACGCTCTGAAACTGCGCTTGTCCGTCGACGGTGGTGTTTTCGCTTGGCTCTACGTCCACGGTGTCGGCATCAACCGAATACCGCCCGCGCGCTTTGTCAGCCTGCTGCGACTTCTCGACGTAGCCCGCATGCTTCAGAAATTCAACCAGCTTATCGGGTGTGAGTGGTTGCCCGACGCGCAGTTGTTTCGGGGCTGCATAGATGCCGGCGGAGCGCGTGAAGACTTCGCCTTCCAAAAGATTATCGATACGCCGCGAAAAGACCGCCCAGTAATAGACCAGACAGGCGACAACCAGGGTCGCAATAATCAAGAGCGGGACGATTATGATCGGACTGAACAGGCGCCGCACCGCGCGTCGTTTGAAACTGACTTGCGGTTCGCTGTAAGCGACGATTCGCGAAGCGGCTTTCGCGTCTCTTCTCGGACGCCTGCCGCCGGGGGGTAATGCTTCGGGTGGGTATCTAACTGGCATAAAAGACAGGCGATCGACCTTTCGAATTTCGGCGTCGCGTCTGGGGTCAGTCGTCCATCCTCGTAGCCGAATGCTAACCTCTGGCTACGAGCATGTCTAGTAATCTGTGGTCGGTGGGCGGTGGTCAGTGGTCAGTCGTCGGTCGGCTATCAAGCCTTTGTGGGTCGACAAATTCGGAACGGGGAGCGGTAGCGACCTGGTGTTAGCTGGCAAGAGGGATTTTGTCGATATTAATTCTTCGCTCAACTAAAGATTCTCTCCCAAGCGACGCCAGGTCGCTACCGCTCCCCGTTCTGAATTTGTCGACCCACGCAACTACTACATGCTGACCACTGACCACTGCCCACTGACTGATGCAATTGACACGTTCCTTGTCATTTGGTTACCGTCCTGCAGCGCCAACTCAAACGCTAAAAGCTGCGCGAGGTTCAGGTCCGAAGGACCGGCAAGTTAATAGCCCCGTCCGTTAGGGCGGGGAAGTGTAGCGGTCAGTCCCGAGCGGCGAAGGTGCGACAGTGAATTGTGCCGGCCCTTCGGGCCTCAGGCGATAGAGATTAACCGGTTCCCCGCCCTGACGGACGGGGCTACTAACTGCCGGTCCTTCGGACCTGTCGCCCGCGATGAATTTCATTCGACGCTCCATGCTGCATTGACGTATGAGATTAACCCCCACCGGCCCGCGCTCTATCTCCGGCAACAATCGCCGAATTCTTCTGGCCCTGGGAGCGGTGGCGGTGGCAATTGGCTTTGGCGCGGTCGGCTTTTACCTGATCGAAGGCTGGTCGTTCCTTGCTAGTCTGTACGTCGCGGCGCAAACGGTCACTACTGTCGGCTATGGAGACCTGACGCCGGCGACACGAAACGGTAGGATCTTTGCGACAATCTTCATGCTGGGAGGCGTCGGCGTGGTGCTTTATGCGCTGACGACGACAGTCCATGCGATCGTGCAATCGGAACTTCTGGCGAGCATGGGCCAGCGGCGGTTATCACGAAAAATGAGGAAACTGCGCAACCATTTCATCATCTGCGGCGCCGGACGCGTCGGCTCGCATCTCACCCGCGCGCTGCTCTCAAGTGCGGAGACCTTTGTCGTCATCGAACAGGACCCGCAAAAGGTGGCGGAACTAAACGACCTTGGAGTGACCGTCCTGGTGCGTGACGCAACGCTCGAGGAAAGTCTGCGTGACGCCGGCGTCGAACATGCGCGCGGCCTCGCAGCTTGTTTGCCTGACGATGCTGATAACGTTTATGTCGTGCTGACCGCGCGGGATCTAAATCCGCGCATGCACATCGTGGCCCGCGCGGTGGAGGAACAAGCGGAGCCGAAGTTGATTCGCGCCGGCGCGAATCGGGTCGTGGCGCCAACCATTATCGGCGGCCACCGCATGGCGATGGCTCTGACGAAGCCGGAGGTTGACGACTTTCTCGGCTCGATCACCGCCAACAAACTGGAGTTGGCGTTTGAACAACTCGAAGTGAGTGGGGATTCGAGTCTTGCCGGTCAAAGACTAAGTGAAACGACGATTCGTTCAGAGCTGGATATCGTAGTTGTCAGCATTCGGCGCAGCGACGGTAAAATACTTTTCAACCCCAGCGGCGAAGCAATGATCCAAAGCGGCGACGTGCTTATCGCGATTGGACGCGCCGAGTCGCTGATGAAATTGGCCGCACTGGCAAAAGGAAGTGAGTCCCACGTCCAAGGTCCAACGTCCAATGTCCGCTAGAGCTCAAGAAGTTTCAGAGTTCAACCTTCAGGTTGTCCTGAAGGGAAGACGCAAGGTAAAGCTTGAACTCTGAAACTGCTTGAACGCTAGCGGACATTGGACGTTGGACCTTGGACGTTGGACATCCGACTTATATGAAAATCCTCGTCACCGGCGGCAGCGGCTATCTCGGCACTCACGTTTGCAGATTCTTTGAGGCTGATGATTTCTCCCGCCGGTCGGGACGTGACGTGCTCAGCGAATACGACGCCGGCGTCGCCGCTCATTACGACGCGGTCATTCACCTGGCCGCGTATCTCGACAAGTCTCCCGACAATGCAGACCTCTCCTTTCGCACCAACGCTGAAGGCGCCGCCAATATCGTCAAAAATTTGATTCCGGGAACGGTGTTTATCTACGCTTCGACCAAGGACGTTTACGGCGCGAACGCCGACAGCTATGCGGAAGTGCCGGAAACCTGTCCCACGGATTACCTGGGACAAACCGCACTCGAATGGTCCAAGTTGATCGGCGAACGCTACGTCGAATACTGGGCGCGGCAGCGCAACGTTCGCACCTGCATCTTTCGTATGTCGAACGTCTATGCGCGGCCTTCCGAAGGCAACGATTCCGGTTTTGTCACGCATTACGTGGAGTCGGTGAAACACGGTTGGCCCATCAGGCTTCCTTTAGGCGGCAGTCCGGTTCGTGACATATTGCACGTGGACGATTTCTCGCGCGCGTGTCGCGCTTTCATAGATTCGGCGCACGTGTATGGTCTGTACAATCTTGGTGGCGGCAAAAACAACTCGGCGCGGCTGGGCGATATTGTTCGGAGCGTCGGCGAAATGATTGAGCTCCAGCCGAAGTTAGTCGATGACGAAACATTGCCGCCGCCCGTGCCGCTAAACTATGTTTCTGATTTGACGCGCATTCGCGAGCAATTGGGATGGGAACCGCAAATCGGGATTGAAGAAGGACTGCGCAGTTTGCTCTAGCAGCGCAAGTATCGCGTATAGAAAAGGCACTTGTGGCCCGCCTCGCGAGGCGGACAAGTCCGCTTTCTAAACAATCGATGCCGTTCCTGATGACAAATGGAGCATGAGAAATGCCAAATGGAAAATGTCTTAATCGAACATCGGTGAATGACTAATACGCCGTCAAACAGAATAGACCGCATCGTCGTGCGCGGCGCCAACTGGGTCGGCGACGCGGTTATGACCATTCCGGCACTGCGCGAGTTGCGTCGCTTGTTTCCCGGCGCGCACCTGACGCTCGCGACTCGCTCCTGGGCCAAAGGTCTTTTTGCCGGCGTGGACTTTATCGATGCTGTGCAGGTTCACGAAGGCAGCGGTTTGCGTTCCGTCGTGAAGCAGGTGCGCCAGTGGCGTGAAGCCAACTTCGACCTCGCGGTAATTTTTCCTAATTCACTGGAGACCGCGTTGGTGGCGTCTTTGGCGCGAGTGCCATTAAGAATTGGCTATGCCACCGAAGGCCGGCAGAAACTGTTAACGCATCCGCTGACGCTGCCCGAGTGGCGTGGTTCAAAACACGAGGTCTTCTATTACCTGGGAATCGTGGCTAAGCTGGAATGGCTCTTCAAACACGAGCAAACTTTCCTGCACACGCAACCCAACGGTTCGCTCGAAGTCAGCGCCGGTCGTAAATCAGTAGCCCGCGACTTTCTGCGCGCGCAAGGGGTAGACCTCGCCAGCGAAACTAAGCCTTTGATTGCGCTATGCCCGGGATCGGTCAACAGCCGCGCGAAACGTTGGCCTGCGGATCGTTATGCGGCGCTTGGCGATCGTCTAATCGACGAACTCAACGCCCAGGTCCTGCTGATCGGCTCAGCCTCGGAGCTGGAAGTGTCGCAAGCCGTCAGCTCGCAAATGCGCAACCACGCTTTTCAGTTAACTGGACAAACCGATCTGGCTGGACTCGTCGGCGTACTCAGCCTGGTTGATCTGTTAGTCACTAACGACACTGGACCAGCGCATATTGCCGCGGCGCTGTCTCGACCAACGCTCGTCATTTTCGGACCGACGAATCCTTTAACTACCCGCCCGTTTTCGCCCTACGCCGACATCGTGCGCGAGCCTCCTGATTGCGCGCCCTGCATGTTGCGCGACTGTCCCATCGATCATCGATGCATGACGGCAATCACTCCGGACGACGTCTTTGAGCGGGCGCGGATGATGTTGCGACCGACTGTCGTCGAGCCGCAACCGAGCGGCTTAGGTAGGGCACTTGTGCCCCCGCTGCGCGCGGCGGACAAGTCCGCTTTCTAAACTATGACTGCTAATAAGATGAAGCAGCGCGCAGTGTTCATGGACCGCGACGGCACTATTTCCGAGGAGGTTGGTTATGTGAACCACCCTTCTCGCTTTCGTCTATTCCCTTATGCGGTCGAGGCAATCAAGCATTTGAACCAAAACGGATGGCTCGCTATCGTGGTCACGAATCAGGCGGGCGTGGCGCGCGGATACTTTCCCGAGCAGATGATTGAAACTGTCCACACCGACATGACGAAGCAAATTAACGATGGCGGCGGCCGCCTCGATGCTATCTATTACTGCGCGCATCATCCCTCGGTCGGCGAGCCGCCTTACCGCATCGATTGCGACTGTCGCAAGCCGAAGCCGGGTTTGATTATGCGCGCCGCCGAAGAATTCGATATCGATCTAAAACAGAGTTGGATGGTGGGGGATCGTTACAGCGACGTAGAGCTGGCCCACAACGCGAATGTGAAATCAATGCTGGTGTTGAGCGGCTACGGGCGCGGAGAATGGGAACACCAGCGCTCCTCGTGGTCGCAAAGGCCTGATGCGGTGGCGGAGGATTTTCTGGAGGCGGTTCTCCTAATAGCAGGGATGGCATGAGGTCAGTACCACCACGCGATAGCGGGTGGGTCTATTGATTGCCGATTGTCAATAGCGGATTTTCGATTGGCGTTTGGCGATCAGGGCAATCGGCAATCGCAAATCGAAAATCGGGCCCCCTGCTACTGCGTGGTGGCACTGACCTCACGACGTAAGTCATACTAAATCGCTACGTGGAGGATCGTGTAGCGCAACTGAACGGCCCCGTGCTCGCCCACACATGATCGATGCCACTTTACGAATTCTCGACCGTGACTCACTGATCACCCGTGTAACCGCCGAAAAAGCTAAGGGCTCCCGAATCGTCCTGGCAAACGGCTGCTTCGACGTTCTTCATGCCGGTCATATTCGCTATCTGAAAGGCGCGCGCGCTCTTGGCGATGTGTTGGTTGTCGCGATTAATGCGGATGCGCAGGTTGCGAAACTCAAAGGTGAGGGTCGCCCAATTCTTGCCGACCGCGAGCGTGCCGAGCTGGTGGCCTCAGTGGAAGCCGTAGACTGGGTTAGTATCTTCGACGAGCCGACCGTAACCGAGTTGCTACTTCTATTAAAACCCGACGTGCACGCCAAGGGCACAGACTATACGGAGGAAACGGTGCCCGAGCGCGATGTGGTACGATCTTACGGGGGCAGCGTGGCAATAGTGGGCGATCCGAAAAATCATTCAACCACTGAGATAATGGAAACGGTGAGCCGTACGCAGAATTAGTGGTCGGTAGTCAGTGGTCAGTGGTCAGTTGTCAGTACCTCGGAATTCTGAACCCACCGACCAGCGACCGACCACTGACCACTGACCACCGACCACTGACCACTGACTAACATGCGCATCCTGATCGTAAAACTTGGCAGCATCGGCGACATCGTGCACACCCTGCCGGCGCTCGCCGCCATCCGGAAGGCGATCCCCGACGCGGAAATCTCCTGGGTGGTAGAACATCGTGCGGCAGAAATTTTAAGAGACAACCCGATTTTAGATCGGCTCATCGAAGTCGACACGAAGGCCTTGAGGCGCGGGTTGGTGTCTGGGGAGACGCTGCGGGCACCGCGCCAGCAGTTACGTCAGCTTCGCGCCTCAGCCTTCGATTTAGCTTTAGATTTTCAGGGACTTCTCAAGTCCGCATCAATTGCGCGCCTTTCGGGCGCGCGTCGTGTTTTTGGGTTCGCAAAAAATTCCCTGCGCGAGCCGGCCAGTCGCTTCCTGTTATCACAATCAATCGGAATATCCAAAAATTTGCATGTGATCCGAAAAAATCTCGCTCTTGTGTCTGGAGCCCTGGGGATCTCCGTGCCTCAAGAAGCTAGCGATTTTGAGTTTCCAATTTCGACCACCGCTGCACACAAAGAGGAGGCGCGCGCCGCCGCGTCGAGTGCTGACGGCCGGTTCGCCATTTTGAATCCTGGCGGAGGTTGGCCAACGAAACTTTGGAGCACTGACCGGTTTGGCCGTCTCGCCGATGAGCTGTGGTCGCATCATGGTTTGTATTCGCTGGTGAGCTACGGCCCGGGCGAAGCTGTATTGGCTGAGGGAGTGCTGCAAGCAAGCCAGACCGGAAAAGCACGCGCGGTTAGTTTGTCGTTGAAAGGTTTTTACGAACTGGCTCGACTCGCTCGAGTTTACGTCGGGGGCGAAACCGGCCCAACGCATCTGGCGGTAGCCGCCGGGACTCCGATTGTCGGCTTGCTTGGCCCGACCGAATGGTGGCGCAACGGCAGCCCGCGCGCCGAAGACATTTGCGTCGAGCGTTTGGATATCGATTGCCGCACAGACTGCCATCGCCGCGCGTGTTCGAAGTGGATTTGTATGGACATTGAAGTTTCAAACGTGCTTCAAGCAGTGGGGCGGAGACTGAAGGTAGGACAGGCATACCTGCCGATCGCTTGACCGAGGTATTGCGATTCTGGATAAAACAATTTTCCATTTGTCATTTTTCATTTCTCATTTGACATCGCACGAGGCGAGCGTATTGGAGCTAACGATTGCGTAGAGGCGGAACCTGGATTCAACGCTGGCGCGTGCCGCTCGGTTTCCTGTGTGCCGCGCTCTTTATTTTGTTTGCAAAACCGCGCCCGGTGACGCTCGCACTCGGCGCACCCGTCTCCCTGGTGGGGCTGTTATTGCGTGCCTGGGCCTCGGGTCACCTCAGAAAAAACGATGCGCTCGCAACCACCGGTCCTTATGCCCACACGCGCAATCCCCTCTATCTCGGCAGCTTCATCATGGGTCTCGGTTTCACCATCGCTTCGGGCAGGTGGTGGCTGGGCGTTCTTTTCGTCGCGCTGTTTCTTGGCATCTATTTGCCGGTGATGCGCGTCGAATCCGCTACGCTAAGCGGGCTGTTTGGCGAAAGGTTTGCAGCCTATGCTGCGGCCGTGCCACTGTTTGTGCCGCGTGTTACCCGATATCGAGCCGGGGAAGATGAACCGGCATTCGATCAGAAACTTTACTTGCGTTATCGCGAGTATCGAGCTGCGTTGGGACTGCTGTTCGCATGGGGCTTACTGGTATTCAAGGCGTATTATTTGAAATGAAAAATACTTTTTATCGAAGTCTTGCTCTGAGCGTCGCCCTCGCGGGCCTGCTTTGTTTCTCTCAGACAAGTCGTGTCAACGCGCAGAAGAACCAAGCTGCTCGCGGTCCAGCGTCTGAGTCCGCGGGGCGTACGCATCCATTCGAACCAACCGAAGAGCTTGTTTACGTGGCAGAGTTTTCTCGCGCGCTCCTGAAGAAGGTCGACGTTGCCGACTTTCGTTTCACCGCCAGCAAGCAATCCTCGCTACAACAAATTTCCCTCAGCAGGCTCGACCAGAGCGGCGGATCGTATCTCCTGAAATTTACCGGCGATATTTCCAGCAAGGGATTTTTCAGTAAACTTTTCAATTTGCGCTTTCGCGAACAGATCGAATCCATCGTTGAACCCGCCTCCTTCACCGTGCGAAAGACAAAACGAATAGACGAACAGGGCAAGCGAGCGCGCATTAGTGAAACGATCTACAGCGATGGCCAGGCGTTGTGGACCGAAAGAGACCCAAACAATCCGTCGCGCCCACAGCGGAAAGCGGAAGCCAGTTTCGCAGGACGAGTGCAAGATATCTTGTCCGCAATTTATTATCTGAGGACCCAAACGCTCGAGCTGGGCAAGAGCTTTGACATCACCGTGAGCGATTCCGGCGTGGTGTATCAGGTGCCTGTGCAAGTGGTGGAGAAGAAACGCAAAAAGACGGTGCTCGGACGCGTGGAGACTATTCGTGTGGACCCGCAAGTCTTTGGCCCAAACAACTTGGTGGAGGGCGAGGGGCAGTTCTCGATTTGGTTTACAAATGACGCCAGACGCATTCCCGTCGCCGGCCGCATTAAGATGAAATATGGCACGTTTGATATCACGCTGCGCAAGGTGACGCAGCAACCTATTTCTCAGCCGACTCTCGCCAGCATCGACCAATGACATCAGCACTAGTCGCGGTTCTGACCTAGTTCTCAGTAATAATCCAACATGTCATTGTGTCCTCTTATTCTCGGCCATCGGGGCGCGTCAGCCGTTGCTCCGGAAAATACCCTCGCAGCATTCGCACGCGCGATGAGTGATGGCGCTGACGGAATTGAGTTCGACGTCAGACTCTCGCGAGATGGCGTACCGGTAGTAATCCACGATGCCAACTTGAACAGAACCGCCGGCGTTGCTCGACGCGTGTCCGATCTCACCGCAAAAGAGTTGCAGGAGATCGATGTCGGCGGTTGGTTCGACGACAGAACTGGAAATCCGCCAGCAACCTTCGGCGGCGAAAAGCTGCCAACGCTGGAGCAGGTCTATGAACTCTTCAGTCAAAACAATGGCGTACTTTACGTCGAGATGAAATGCGAAGGTGACGAACGCGTCGATTTGGCTGAAGGTGTAGTGCGGCTCACGCGTGCCTTCGGATTGCTCGACCGGGTTGTAGTTGAAAGTTTTGATCTGTCGGGAATCGCTGCAGTGAAAAAGATCGACGCAGCTATTCGTATCGCCGCGCTGTTTGAGCCAAAAATATCTCAGCCGCTTTCGTCTCTACTCCGACAGCGGATGGTCGCCGCTGCTCTCGATGCCGGCGCCGACGAAATCGCGCTGCATCACAGCCTGGCGAGCGGCCGAGTTATCGAAAAGGCGAAGCGGGCAGGATTGGAAGTAGTGGTGTGGACAGTCGATGAACCTTCGTGGATCGAGACTGCTCGCTCGCTTGGTATCAAGGCGTTGATAGCGAACAATCCGGCGGCAATGCTGCGCCATCGCGGGTAACTTCAATTCTGTGCGTCCTCTGTGTCCTTTGTGCCTTTGTGGCGGGTTTACCTGGCAAACATCTACCACAGAGACGCAGAGATCACAGAGGAGGCAACAGAGGAAACCTGAAATTTGGTCACACTAAAACTCGCTCCAGATGACAGGCGCGACGCGCATCTGTATCATTCGCAGCACACTATTGGATAGGAGACTAGAGAATGCCAGTTAGAAAAGACGCCGAGATAATTGCGCCTAAAGGCAGACTGGGAGTGCTGCTGGTTGGCCTCGGCGCGGTTACCACCACTTTCATCGCGGGGGTGGAAGCCGTAAAGAAAGGCATCGGCCAACCGGTTGGCAGCCTGACGCAGATGGGGACCATTCGCCTCGGCAAGCGCACCGATAATCGCGTTCCCCTAATCAAAGACTTTCTACCGTTGGCAAACCTTGAAGACCTCGTCTTCGGCGCCTGGGACATCTTCGAAGACTCTGCTTACGAAGCCGCCATGCATGCGGGCGTGCTGGAAAAGGATCTGCTGCAGCAATTGCGCGGACCGCTGCAGAAGATCAAACCGATGAAGGCCGTCTTCGATCAGAACTACGTAAAACGGCTAAGTGGGACCAACGTTAAGACCGGCGCAAATAAGTTCAAACTCGCTGAGCAACTGATTGACGAAATAGCCGAATGGAAAAAGAAGAACCGCTGCTCGCGGCTGGTGATGATTTGGGCTGCGTCCACTGAAATCTTTCTCAAGCCTCATCCAGTCCACAAGACGCTCGAATCGTTTGAGAAAGCAATGCGCGAGAATCATCGTGCGATTGCACCGTCAATGATCTATGCGTATGCCGCGCTCAAGTCCGGCATTCCTTTTGCCAATGGCGCGCCCAATCTGACAGTTGACATTCCCGCCTTGAGAAAGCTGGCCGAGGACAACAACCTGGCTATCTGCGGCAAGGATTTCAAAACCGGCCAAACACTAATGAAGACGATTATCGCGCCGGGGCTTAAGGCAAGGATGCTCGGACTGAACGGCTGGTATTCAACCAACATTCTCGGCAACCGCGATGGCGAAGTGTTGGACGATCCCGAGTCGTTCAAAACTAAAGAAGAGTCGAAGCTTTCTGTCCTCGAGTACATTCTTCAGCCGGAAGTTTACCCCGACCTGTACAAGGATTTTTCGCACGTTGTACGCATTAACTACTACCCGCCGCGCGGCGACAACAAGGAAGGCTGGGACAATATCGATATCTTCGGCTGGCTTGGCTATCCCATGCAGATCAAGATCGATTTCCTTTGCCGCGATTCAATTCTGGCGGCGCCGATCGTTCTGGATCTCGCGTTGTTCCTCGATCTGGCTCAACGCGCCGGCATGAAAGGCATCCAGGAATGGCTCTCCTTCTATTTCAAGTCGCCGCAGACGGCGCCCGGTCTCTATCCCGAACACGATGTTTTCATCCAACTGATGAAGCTTAAAAACACCTTGCGTTATCTGCGCGGCGAAGATTTGATTACGCATCTCGGGCTCGAATATTACGACTGAGATAAACTGCTGAAGCGCGGATTTTGGTTGCTTTTCCAGTGAAGACCTTTTGGTAGTTTTCCGCGCTAAAAGGTGCAATCAAACCAGCCTCACTTCCCGTCTACACTCCATCGACCACTTATTGGCAGCCGTGTCCTGACAGGAAATGTCAGGAAATATCAGGCTCGCGACAACCAATTTTTTGCAGATAGAACTTCAATTTTTAATATCTGCCCAACATTTTGTGATGACATTTGCAGCCGTGTCGTATATATAGCATCGGTAAATGCAGCGTCGTTGCGCGACCTTCGCTCTCAAAAGGCGAACTTAGCTACCAACCGCTGCATCAATGCTGTTAGCGGATCGTTCCTTGCATTAACGAGGTCGGCCAATAGGGGTCGATTGAAAGAGAGCGCAGCAAATTTCCGAGCTCTCGCGCGTGCAAGGAGGACTAACATGATTTCCGAGATGGAACTACAAAAACTAAACAAAACCATGGGCACAGTCTTCCTGGATCCTGATCAAAAGAGCCCGCGCGCTCAGGACTTCGAGGAGCGTCTTTACGCTCGCATCGTAGGTCAGGAACGCGCAGTGCGCCGCATGAGCGGCCTCTATCAAATATTTCTCGCCGGCATGAACCCGCCTAACCGGCCGATCGGCACGATGCTTTTTCTGGGACCGACCGGTTCCGGCAAGACTCGCGTTATCGAAGCCGCGGCGGAAGTTTTGTACGGCGATGCCAACGCGATCGTGAAGATCGACTGCGCGGAGTTTCAACATTCGCACGAGATTGCGAAGTTGATCGGCTCGCCGCCGGGATACCTCGGCCATCGCGAAACCTCGCCGATGCTGACGCAGGAAAATCTCGATCGCATGCACACGGAAGAGTTGAAACTCTCGTTGATCTTATTCGACGAGATTGAGAAAGCTTCCGACAGTCTCTGGCAGTTGCTGTTGGGTATTTTGGACAAAGCAACCCTGACGTTGGGCGACAACCGGCGCGTCGACTTCTCACGCTGCATGGTTGTGTTGACGTCGAACCTGGGCGCTCGCGAAATGTCGGAATTGATTTCCGGCGGCATCGGCTTCGCTCCAGGAAAAGGCGCGAAGAATCCGAACGACACGGAAGTAGACCAGAAAATATATCGGACGGCAGTCGAAGCCGCGCGCCGGAAGTTTTCGCCCGAGTTCATGAACCGTATCGATAAAGTAGTGGTGTTCCGCTCTTTGAAGGAACATCACCTTCGGCAAATTCTCGAGCTGGAACTGAAGGCTGTGCAGGAACGGATCATGCAATCCGCCGGAACCAAGTTTGTCTTCCAATGTTCTGAGGCCGCCAAAGACACGTTGTTAAAGGAAGGCCTGGATTACAAATACGGCGCGCGGCATTTGAAACGGTCAGTGGAACGTTTCCTGGTATATCCGCTTTCAAACCTGGTCGCGACGGGACAAATTGGACTTGGCGATCTGGTGCACATCGACCTCGACGACTACAGCCACAAGCTGATCTTTTCGAAGAGTTCGGGCGGTGCGTTGATTCATGAGTTGCCGGCGCCGAAAGAGGATGAGCCGGAAATTCAGGAGTCGCTCTCCGGCGGCGTAGGCTTGCCAATTCCCCAGGCCACGAAGGCTGCGAAGAAGAGCCAGAGTCGTGGAGAAAAGACTGAGGGATAAAACTCCCGGTTGTTAAAAACGAAAGCGCCGTTCACTTCAAAGTGTTCGGCGCTTTTTGGTTTCGGTACGACTCGAAAGTCAGCGGCTGGTGTTTCTGGATATTCTTCTTAGCGCTTCTTGCGCAGCCTCGGCCAGATAGGGATCGCGAGCGGTGAGTGCTTGTTGCAGCGCGGCGACCGCTGAAGTGTCGCCGATGCGACCCAACGCCCAAGCCGCTTCGCGACGCACGTCGTCTTCCGCACTCTCATCCGACAACACCAAAATCAGCGCGGGCGTGGCAGCGCGGTCCCTAATCTGTCCGAGAGAATGAGCCGCCGCTCTCAAGACAAATGGATTCTGTTCGGGCTTAGTTTTTTTGCCTTTCTTCTGTGGCAAACCGGCCTGGCGATTCAGAACCCCGGCCAGCGCGACAACGGCGCCTGAATCGGCAATCTCGCCCAGCGCTACGGCGGCGGCGCCCCGCACCGAATCCATCTTATCTGAAAGCCGTTCCACCAGATCTGCAACGGCGGATCTGCTACGTGTTTCTCCCAAAGCATACGCGGTCTGCTGACGCACAAATTCGTCTTTGTCACTCAGTAACGGAATCAAGGCCGCCGCGCTTTCGTCCGCAGGCAAGAACACAACGGAAGCGGCCGCGGTTGCGCGCACCACGGGCGCCACATCGGTCAAGCCCGCAATGGCTGCGCGCGAAGCATGCGGATGATGCAACGCACGCAAACGCACCAGGGCCTCGCGACGTTCTTCAATGTCTGACGAGTTCAGACGCTGCCGTTGTTTCTCAATTTCCAATTGGACTGGCGTCAAGCCCTGAGTGGTTGCGCCGTTTTGGATAAGACTCGCGTTAACAACTCGCGATCCCACCGCAGCCGGCAGCAGAATCAAGAGAAGCATGAGGAATACTTGTGTTGGTCGTGGTGACATGGACATCCTGGTCAGCGCGGTCTTCGCTTAGTCCATTCTCGCAGTGAGCGCCTGCATTGAATCTACGATCAGAACGGCAATCGGCGGATAAACAACAAGGTCGGGAATGAGCAGCATTGTTGAGGACATAAATAGCATGTTCGATGGGGCCACTTGCCGCGGCAGCAGCATCGTCAGTCCATTCATGAAGCCTTGCGTATGCCAGCCGATAATCAATCCCACGCCAATGCTAAGAGCATAGCCAACTAATAAAAACGCATAGGCTGAGAAGCGCGTGAAAGGTTGTTCCGGTTGTTCCTCGTCGCGCATGATGGAATCCTGGATTGACTTCGGTCTGTAAGTGTAATGCGCGAAGTATTCGCGTAGTCGCGTGGCGAGATGCCAAACGCCAATCGCAAAGAGCGTCAGCACGATCGCGCGCCCGGCGTAATCAAACGTCTCCCACAGATGCGGCCTGATTAGCGCCACAAAGAAAGTTGAGAGGAATAAGGATACGGTGGTAAACACCGCCCGTTGCCGCTCGCGGCCCTCCTGCCGATCTCTTTCCAGGACTTCGTCGACGACTCGATCCCAACGCGCCTGCACGGCAAGATTCCGCGCTCGTTGAGCGTGAGGATTGTTCGAGTGCAGGATTGAATATTCAGGACTCGACTGGGCCGACAACTGCTGATCGTGATATTCGCGTTCCTGAGGATCAATCAGCACCCGGTAAGCCCTGGACAAAAGCGCAAACTCACGCGCCGCCTTTTCTGAACCGCCGTTAACGTCCGGATGCCGCAGCCGGGCAAGCTTTCGGTAGGCAGACTTAACCTCCGAACGCGAAGCTGTGCGTTTTACTCCGAGTACCTTGTAGTAATTAATCACCACGCGTTTGCAAACTCCTGACAGCAAACTAACGGGCTGGCGGGCTGCCCCAAGGTTGAAAACGGAAAAAGTATAGCACTTTCCCGAGTCCTAATCGGCAACTGAAATGTAGGATTGGAAACTCTGTCTGGTTGGGGTGAGGCCAAAGGAGCGGCGTTTATTAGTACCCCGATTGACCTTCGAGGGGGGCGAGGACATCTTTTTTAGAGGTTGCCGCTCCTTCGGCTTTGCCCCCATGTTACAACTAGAGTGCCACGACCAGTGCTTATGAATTTCCTAACAAAAACCCTTGCACTCGATTGAGGCGGTGCGCCAGGTGTTCACAAATGTAGACGGCGCTGTCCGCTACTGATGACACCTCGAGTGATTACTCTCCGTCTGACCCTTGTGACTTCGCTTCCGCGCGCGCGACCATGCGGACCAGGGTTCTGACAGCGACGCCGGTGGGACCTTTCGCTCGGTAGGGCTTCGCTTCCTCGCACCAGGCAGTGCCGGCGATATCCAGGTGGGCCCACGAAACACCATCCGCGAACTCTTTCAAGAACGCCGCTGCGGTAATAGTGCCCGCCTTTCGGCCGCCAACGTTTTTGATGTCAGCGATGTCAGACTTGATCTGTTTTGAATACTCCGGGTCGAGTGGCAACTGCCAAAACTTTTCTCCGGCTTCCTTGCCGGCGGCGATTATCTCGTCAATCAATTCCTGGTCGGTTCCAATCACGGCGGTGTTTACGTCACCCAGCGCGATAGAGACCGCGCCGGTAAGAGTTGCCATGTCGACGATGGTTGTGGCGCCGAGTTTCTTCGCATAAGCGATCGCGTCGGCGAGAATCAGCCGGCCTTCGGCGTCAGTGTTGATTATCTCGATGGTCTTTCCAGTCATCGCTCGCACCACGTCGCCCGGCTTCGTCGCTTTTCCCGACGGCAGGTTTTCGGCGCAGGGAACGACACCGAGCACGGGAATGGAAGGCTTGAGTTGGGCAATAGCGCGCATCGCACCCATGACAGTTGCGCCGCCCGTCATGTCGTATTTCATCAACTCCATGTTGTCGCCGGGTTTGAGTGAGATGCCGCCCGAGTCGAACGTAATTCCCTTCCCGACAAACGCGAGTAGTTCATTGCCATCTTCAGCCGCGCCAGCCGGCGTGTATTTCAGGATGATTAACTGGGCAGGCTCATCGGATCCATGCGAAACGCTGAGCAACGATCCCATGCCCTCTTTTTCCATCCGTGCTTCGTCAAGCACGTCGATGGTCAGCCCAAACTCGGTGGCAATCTCGCGCGCGCGTTCGGACATGTCTGTGGGCGTCATGTACGCCCCGGGTTCATTGGCGAGGTCTCGCGTAAAGTTCACCGATTCGCCGATGATTTTGCCCCGCTCAGCGCCGCTCTGAAGCTTTGTCTCATCCGCTCCAGCAAGTACGACTACGAGCTTCTCGATTTCACGTTTTTCTTTATCCACTGTTCGATACTTGTCCGGGTCGAACACCGACATCAAAGCTCCTTCAACAACTGCCGAACCAACTTCATCAGCGTTGCCCTCGAGTCGGGGAGCTATGGCAATCGAGCGGGCATTCTTCCCGCGCAGCTCACGCACGGCAGTTCCGGCCATCTGCGATGCGCGCGCAGCGTTGTACTCACTGCGTTCGCCCACGCCAACCAACAGGAGCCGCTGGGCTTTGAGCTGGGTGTTTCCGATCAGATGAAGGTAGACAGTTTCGCCTTCTTTCCCTTTGAGCTCTTCAGAATCAATTACGGACTTGATTGCTCCACCCGTGATGGAATCCAGATCTTGTAAGAGTCCTTCTTCACATTTCTCATCTTTGAAAACCGCGACTGCTAAAGCCTGCACATCACTTTCACGATAAGAGCCATTGGTACTTTCAATTTGCATTTGTTAATTAGTCTCCCGCCATTTTATTTATTGCGTTCCTTAAGCTGCGCTCGCGTTTCGCGATCAACTGTGCGACGCATCTCCGCCTCACGCTTGTCATACATCTTCTTACCTCGCGCCACGGCAATCTCCACTTTGATTCGCCGATTTTTCAAGTAGACGCGCAAGGCCACGAGCGTCATTCCCTGCTTCACCGCAGCTTCGTCAAGCTTCTGGATCTCGCGTTTGTGTAGCAACAATTTGCGCGAGCGCAACGGCTCATGATTTTCACGATTCGCATGAGAATAAGGGGAAATGTGCGTATTAAACAACCAGACCTCGCCTTCACGCACGGCCACATATCCTTCTTTGAGTTGCACGCGCCCCGCGAGAACACTCTTGACTTCAGGTCCGGTCAACGCGATGCCCGCCTCATACTTGTCGAGGATATGATATTCATGAAACGCGGCCCGGTTGGCGGCCAGTACTTTTTCTTCAGTCGCAACAGCCATGATGTTCCTGGATTTCTCTGCGCCAACTCTGTGTTCTCTGCGACTCTGCGGTTACCTTTCAACCAAAGCCACTGACCGCAGAGACGCGGAGTACGCTGAGACAACGCAGAGAGTACACTACCTTTCGCTCACCTGAGCCCGTCGTCCACAGTAACTAATTACGCTCTTCGCGCAAAGGCCGCGTCATCAGATCGCGTGCTGCTTCCGATGCCGGTTTTCCTGCATAGAGAACCGCGTAGACTTCTTCGGTAATCGGCATGTTGACGCCTGAACGATTTGCGAAAGTCTTGACCGCCATCGTCGTTTTCACGCCCTCTGCTACTTCATTCATCCCGGCGACGATGTCGGCAAGACTATGACCCTTCCCCAATTCTTCGCCGACGAAGCGGTTACGCGACAAGCTCCCGGTTGAAGTCAAAACCAAATCGCCGAGCCCAGCCAGCCCCATCATGGTTTCAAGTTTCGCGCCTTCGTGAACTGCCAGCCGGGTCATCTCCGCGAGGCCGCGGGTTATCAACGCCGCAATGCTGTTGGCGCCGAAGCCGAGCCCGTGGACCATGCCGGCGGCGATCGCCATGACATTTTTGACCGAGCCGCCGAGTTCGGTCCCGACAACGTCGTCGTTGACGTAAATCCGCAGCGTCTCTGTGCTCAACTCTGATTGCACGGTCAACGCGGCTTCCCGGTCATTGCTTGCGGCCACCACTGCGGTGGGATGATTCGCTGCCACCTCATGCGCGAATGAAGGTCCCGACAAACAGACGAAAGGCGCAGCAATCTCCGGCGGTAGAACCTCAGCCACTATTTGTGAAATGCGTTTGCCTGTTTCAATCTCAAGTCCCTTGGTGGCGCTGACGATGATCATCTCGGCCCGCAGCGCCGTCTGCATGTTTGCCAGCAGTTCGCGCGTTGCGTGTGAAGGAGCTGCGAGAATAACCAACTCGGCGGCGTCCAGAGTTCCGCCAAGGTCTGCGCATGCTTCAACGCTCGCCGGAACTTGTGCTTCGCGTAAATAACGCGGATTGACGTGATCGCGATTTATCCCTTGGACCACTTCAGAATTGCGCGACCAAAGCCGGACCTCATGACCCTTGCGCGAGGCGATGATTGCCAGGGCCGTCCCCCAACTGCCCGCACCGATGACTGCTATTCGTTTCATCAAGGATAATCGTCCAACTACCCTAACAACCGCCCGCAAAAACTGGGACCGCGGCGTCTCGCACGCAATGAGCACCGAAGGCGCGAACCTGCGGCGGCTATTTGAACTTGCTCTCCGTACCGCTCATCAACCTGCGAATGTTTTCTCTATGCGCCCAGACAATCAACGCCACACCCACAACCGCGGCGCTCATGGTCGCGGCGAACGCATCCACAGGTCTGACAAGAACATGCTGCAGTAACACAAACAACGGAATCGCTGTGGCCGCCAATATCGATCCCAGGGAAACGTAACGCGTGCGCCAGACCACTATCACAAAGATTACCGCGCTTAAGGCAACCGCAAGCGGCGCCAACATCAGAAACACACCGACGCCCGTCGCGACTCCCTTGCCGCCGCGAAATCGCAGCCAAACCGGAAAGATATGGCCGACAATCGCAGCAACCGCCGCCGCGGCTACCCACCAATACAAGTCTCTGCGAATTTGATCGGGCTGTGCGTTCAGAAACTGTAGGGGCGGACCTATGTGTCCGCTCTCTTGCGTCGCCGGAAATACTTCTAATCCCAAGATAACTTTCGCAATCGCAACCGCCGCTGCACCCTTCAACGCGTCAAGCAACAACGTCGCGACGCCCGCCAGTTTCCCTGCGCGTCGCGACACGTTCGTTGCCCCTGTTCCGCCTGAGCCCGTATCCCTGACATCAGCGCCCTGCGTCGCCCGAACGATCAAGTAACCAAATGGGATCGATCCCAGCAGGTAGGAGATGACGATGACAGATGCAGGTCGCAAAGCTGAGAGTCTCCGTGGAGCTGATCAGTTCAGGCATGAAAGAAGATTTGCAATATAACAACCGACCCTTGCAGCGACAAGGCGTTGCCAAAACGCCTTCTAATCCTGATGATCACGTCGAATGGAATTGGCACTGGTAACTTCAGATATCCTCTGTGCCGCCTTTGTGTTCTCTGCGCCTCTGTGGTGGATTTACTCGGCAAACGATCACCACAGAGACACAAAGAACACAGAGGACGCACAGAGTTTCAAATCAGGGCACAACGAGGCTAAGTTTTGGCTGAACCGACCATAGGATTGGCACACAATCATGGTCTGAAGCCAATGCACTTAGAGAGAGTGACTGGACTTATCGAGGAAACCGTGATGAAAGCAGACTGCGTTGGCGACGTCACCTTGAAAGCTGAGGTCACCCAAATTGACAGACGGGGAATTTGGATATTGATCCACGATAAGGAGTATTTCTTGCCGCACGAACAATTCCCAAAGTTCAGGCAGGCGACGGTTGATCAGATTCACAATTTACGACTCATTAATGGGCAAGAGCTGGAATGGCCCGATCTGTCGCTTAGGTTATCGGTCGAATCATTGGGTAAGCCGGAGCATGTTCCCACGCTTGGTTTGAAGCAAGTAATCGTATCGGAAATGTAGGGGCGGACCCGCGTGTCTGCCCGTTCACCCAGAGAGCGGACACGCAGGTCCGCCCCTGCAACACCCCGAAGCACGTCTAAATCAGCCTTCTTCTCAACAAATCCAGCGCCGCCTGCGACGTGCGCCAGCGGATCAGTTGGCGGTCGCCGGGAATGATCATCCGGCGATGTTCGATGTGAGCGTCATCGGCAAGTGCGATGTAGACCAAGCCAACAGGTTTTTCTTCACTACCGCCGCCGGGTCCGGCAATTCCTGTAACTGACAAACCAAAATCCGTACGCGCGCGCTGGCGCACTCCTTCCGCCATCGCCTCGGCAACCGGCGCGCTCACTGCGCCATGCTCAAGCAACAACACCGGCTCGACGCCCAGCGTTCGCGTCTTCGCATCGTTCGAGTAGGCAACAACTCCCTCAATAAAATATTTCGACGAACCCGCCACATCGGTCAGTCGCTGCGCAATCAAGCCGCCGGTACAGCTCTCCGCAACCGCCAGCGAGTAACCGCCAACAGCTAACTTCAGTCCAACCACTTCCTCCATCTTCTCGCCCGCAAACGAAAACACTGCGTTGCCGAGGCGTTCTTCCAGTTGCTCCGACAGTCGATCGAGCAGCGCGTCCGCCTCAGCTTCCGTGCGGCCGCGCGCCGTCAGGTGAATTTCAATCTCGCTTTGGTTGAAGAGAATTGTCGTTTGCGGATTCTCATACTGCGTGTAAATCGGCGCAATCTTTTCGTCGACGGCCGATTCGCCCAAACCGGCCACGCGCAACATCCTTCGCACAACTTTCACAGAACCCGCTCGGTCGATGAGCTTCGGCATCACGTGGTTGGCAAACATCGGCTTCATCTCGCGCGGCGGGCCGGGCAGCAGCACGATGGCCACGCCTTCATCTTCGATAAACAAACCTGGCGCGCTGCCGTTCGGGTTCGGCAACACTTCAGATCGCTCAATCACCATCGCCTGCCGCGCGTTTCGCTCGGGCATCACGTGACCAAAGCTACGAAACTTCTCGCGCAGCTCCGCCAGAATTGTTTCGTCAAGAATTAGACGACGTCCGAGGGCACGCGCTGCGACTTTGCGTGTCACGTCGTCTTCGGTTGGGCCAAGGCCGCCGGTGGTTATCACGACTTTCGAACGCCGGGTCGCATCCTTGATGGCCTCTTCGAGCCGCGCGTCGTCGTCACCGACGATGGTTTTCAGTTTTACTTCAATGCCGATGCTGTTGAGTTTTTCGGTGAGCCAGAGACTGTTGGTGTCAGTGCGGTCCGGAGCGAGTAACTCCGAACCTATCGCGATGATTTCGGCTGTAAGTGTTTCCAGCAATCGGTCACGACACTCTGTTGGAAGTGATAACGCAAACTCAGACCTTGGGAAAACTCAAGCAGTTGAGAGTTCAAACTTTAGTTTGCTTCTTTTGAAACCACGCAACCTAAAGGTTGAACTCTGAACTGCTTGAGTCTCAGGAAGCCTTCGGTTCTTCCTGATAGACGTCGCTTAAAACTTCGGAAATTGTTGGCGGCGCAGTAATCGACTTCAGCGAGCGGCTGCTCGAGATAGGCAAATCGCGGCGAGGCGCGCGCGCCTGTTCCGACAGCTCGCTCTCATAAGCCTCAACCAACCTTTTCAGTCGTTGCTGGCTCTCGGCCAGCAGCCGGGCCGCGCGCTCATGCTGCATTCTTTCCAAACTCGCGATCGCCGCGTTTATTTTCGCGTAACGTTTCGGTCGCCGCTCGATTCGTCGCAATTTGCCGACATAACGCCGCAACTGACGCGATGGAGCCAGGTGCCGGCTCTCTTTCAAAATCTCTTCTTCCGCAGCGAAGCCTAATTGTTCCGCTGCCGCGTTGTAATCGTCGATCGAATAGTACAAAGCGCCAAGCGCGAAACGGCTCAGCGGCGGGGCGTCAGGCATTGACCTGATGACCTTTTGGCCAGTCTTGATCACGCGCGCGATTTCAAAATGATAACGTCCGCGATCTCCGTCCATGAGAATCTCATTCGCGTCAACATAAAAACGAAAGATCACTTTGGTCTTGCGGCTCGCGCGAATCTTCAGCGCAATCAAAACCAGCAAACCGAAAGCAGCGACCCAGACGATGATTATCGGCGCGCGTACCAACTCCCACACGCCGACGATTATCGCGATCACCACAATCGCGGCACCGATCCTAATTGCCCGCTTCTTTTGTCTTGTCGTCATAACTCAAGTTCGCAAGATTTCGGCGACCCATTGCTTCGCCGCGGTAGCGGCAACAAGAAGGTAGCCAGACGTGAAACGTCTGGATCAAGTTATTTACAAAATTGCGCACTGAAGGTGCGCCAGATATTCTTTGCGCGTCTCCAACGCGCTTTCTAAATTCACTCACCGATCCAGACGTTTCACGTCTGGCTACCTTCTCGCTGCCCGCTGCCGCGGCAGCTTAAGCGAACTGATCACTCTCGAACGATTCCCTCACAAATCGCAGTGCCCGCTTGTTCAGTTGAAAGACTACCACCCAGATTGCGCGTCGTTTCGTTGTTCAAAACCGACTCGCGCACTGCGCTCTCGATGGCCTGACTTGCTTTCTTATTTCCCAAATATTCTAGCATCATCACTGAGGTCAGAATAGCGCAACCATGCCGTAGCCCTTAAAGGCGTTCTTGGCGATTCGTCAGAGCGTGGCTTATAGTCAACCTTTTTTCCGGACAAGAACATGCCACAAAAAGAATCCTATAACATCGTAGCGCTGCCTGGTGATGGAATCGGACCCGAGGTCCTGGCTTGCGCGCTAAACGTTCTAAATACCGCGGGGGACTTATTTCAAATCGATTTTAAGGTCGAAGAAATTCCGTGCGGCGGGCACTATTACGCCGAACACGAAATCGAATGGCCCGAAGGCTCTTTTGAAAAGTGCGAAGCCGCCGATGCTATTTTGCTCGGTGCGGTGGGACACGAGGTTGACGGCAAGACGGTTTTCACCAAACCCGGCAAGCCGTATCCTGAACCACAATTAGCAGGTTTCGCTCAAGTAATTCTAAACCGCCAAAAGCTTGGTCTGTACGCGAATGTTCGTCCAGTGAAACTGTATCCGGGCGTGAAGCACAAAATTCACGGTGAATTGAAACAAGTTTGGGAAGCGGGAAAAGTGGATTACGTAGTGATTCGTGAGAACACTGAAGACGCTTACACCGGTGAGACCACTTCAATTGATGGCGGTCGGGTGACGCCGATTCGAATCACACGAGCGGCGACTGAACGAGTTGTTCGTTACGCCTTTAACCTGGCGCGACGGCGCAACAAAATGCAGAAGGTCACGTGCGTAGACAAGTCAAACATTATCGGAGCCCATCGCTTCTTTCGTGACGTCTTTCGCGAAGTCGGCACCAGTGAGTTCCCTGATATCAAACTCGACTATGCTTACGTCGACGCGTTCTGCCAATGGCAAATTCGCAACCCTGAATGGTATGACGTCGTTGTAGGTCCGAATTTGGTAGGGGACATCGTCAGCGACAACGGCGCCACTACGGCCGGTGGATTAGGGCTGGCGGTCGGCGGGAACATTGGTGATGAACATGCGATGTTTGAGCCAATTCATGGAAGCGCCCCCAAACATGCCGGCAAAGACAAAGCAAATCCCCTCGCGGCGATTCTGGCTATGCAGATGATGCTGGAGTGGCTTGGCACGCGTCACGAAGACCAACGACTGCAGCGGGCGGCGCAACAAGTCGAGGCGGCCGTCGCTGCTCTTCTGAGCGAAGGCAAAACGCTTACCTACGATTTGATTGGCGAGGAGAAAGCGTCCCGGTGCAGTGAAGTAGGTAAAGCGGTGGTGGACAAGCTCTCTAAGTAGATCTGAGATACTGGAAGCTAGATGCTAGTCAAATGCGAGAGCCGTTCAGGAGTGCCCTAATTTGAAGTTCCTCTCCGTGTAATCTCTGAGTGCTCATGCGACTCGACGGCTTAATACGTGGGTCGACTAATTCAGAACGGGGAGCGGTAGCGACCTGGCGCCACTTCGATTAAGAATCTTTCTGCGACCGCAAAGAACAACCGACCACTATTTTGTTCCTCGTCACACCAGGTCGCTACCGCTCCCTGTTCTGAATTTGTTGACCACGCCAGAGAGTTGAAATTAGATCACTACCAGCCCTACGAGCCGATGATTGAAATTAAGGTAAGATTGTAGAAGGCTTCTTTGCATAAGCCGTTTTCTAGAATCAGAACGGCTTCAATTCGGCTGACCGCCATCCTTGGGGCGATGGTGTTGCTACAGTTGTCGCGCCAGAACCTGCTCCGCGATCTTCGGCAAACTCGCCAGCACCACATCGCCGACGACCTTCATACTTTGCGCCGAAACCTTGTCGAGCGTGTCGTCCGCGCGATGCCAATAGGGATAGCTGCTGAGTTGGATTAAGTCCAGGGAGTCGATGCCCGCGCGCAGAAACGGCTCATGGTCATCGCCACCCACGCCCTCGGGACGTTCCACAAAATATTTCTCGTAACCCACGTCCTTCGCAGTTCGCCATACAATGTCCTGCAACCAGCGCGTGCTCATCGTGTCGCGTCCCAATTCAAGATTTTTGGCGCCCATCAAATCAAGCAGTATCAACGCGCGCACGCGGCCGACTTCCTTTTTCTCCTGCAACTTCGCAACGTAATGCCGGCTGCCGTAGGTGTTGTCGGGCAGAGGCTTTTTAACGTCGGCAGGGTTGGGATTGTGACACTCCTCCCATTCTTCACAGAAAGCTTCCTCGCCATCGAAGAACACCAGCCAGTAAGTTAGCTTTGGCTTCTGCTGGTTTGCGCCCAACACTCTGGCGAGCTCGAGCAGCGTTCCCACCGACGTTCCCGGATCGTTGGCGCCAACAAAACGCATGTCCTTGAAATACTTCGTGTCGTAATGACTGGCGATCATCACCACCTCCGTCGACTCGCCGGGAATTTCGGCCGTGATGTTCACCATCTTCTTTTCGCCCAGCGGCGTGACGGCGTTGAACTCGTCCAACTTCGCGCTGACGCCAAACGTCTTCAAAGAACTCAGAATGTACTCGCGTGTCCGGGCCAGCTCAGCCGATCCGGAAATGCGCGGTCCAATCTCGAGCTGCTTCTTTACGTGGTCCAGCGCGCGTTCTCCGTTGAACGCGACCGCGTCCGGCACGATCCGGCTGGCTTCTTTCGGACGTTCAGAGTTTGCGATTCGGGAGTTGGGCTGCGGCGCATCTTTTGGACAAGCAGTGAACAGAAGCGCGAGCGCGAGCAGACCAAAAGCCGTGGAATAGTGACCCACCCGAAGACGAAGCCTGCTGCGTTGGTGTTTAGATTTGAGCACTTAACGGAAGTTACACCGTTAACGCGCCAAAACGCAAAAACGTACCGCGAAGCGGTTATGTAACCTAGCCCAGGGTTGCCGCGCCTCGCGGCTACCCTGGGTAAACCGAAGAGACGATTGCAACCCCAACGGGGTTGGGTCACTTCCTGCGAAGAGTGCTCGGTTTCAGCATGATGGTTCGGTTGCCGGAGACGCAACCCCGCTGGGGTTGGGCATCTTTTTCACAACTCGATCCCAGGGTAGCCGCGAGGCACGGCAACCCTGGGCTAAGTTACATAACCGCTTCGCGGTGTGAACTATCTGGCAATTGCTCGACGGGGAGTTCGGCGTGGGGTGTCAACTTTCTCTGCATCCTTCGCTGCGCGGCGACACTCAGCGCAAATGCCGATGATTCGCAGCAGGTGCTCGTTTATTTGGAAGCGATGCTTCGCCGCCATTGCGTCCTGGAGGGCTTCGAGCTCAGCGGAATAGAACTCGATGATCCGGCCACACTCCGAACAGATCATGTGATCGTGATGTTGGTGCTTGTAGTGATGCTCGTAGTGAGTGACGCCATCACCGAAGCGAACTTCACGAGCCAGTCCGGCTTCAGTCAGCAATTTGAGCGTGCGATAGACGGTGGTTTGGCCGATGCTTGGGTCGCCCTGCTTCACCAGCCGGTAAAGGTCCTCGCTGGAAAGGTGTGCTTCCGTGCGCAGGAACGTGTCGAGAATCAGATCGCGCTGACTGGTGCGCTTGAGTCCCTTCTTCTGAATATGTTTGAGGAAAACT
>Ga0207681_10000305_pt1 | contig 36167 bp, 36 predicted proteins | sample KBSS53metaG_FD_184324 | JGI IMG/M metagenome (GOLD analysis project Ga0207681, IMG submission 184324) | Switchgrass rhizosphere microbial communities from Kellogg Biological Station, Michigan, USA - KBS S5-3 metaG (SPAdes) (version 2) | ecosystem: Host-associated > Plants > Roots > Rhizosphere... | reverse complement strand
CGTGGTCGCAGGGGCTCCGACCGTGGTCGCAGTGGCTCCGACCGTGGTCGCAGTGGCTCCGACCGTGGTCGCAGTGGCTCCGACCGTGGTCGCAGTGGCTCCGACAATCGGCGGGATAAGTCTCGTTAAGGCATGGAGGCGTGAACGTCGAGCTTCAGAGGAATTCAGAACCCCTTCTCAATGCCGGCTTGCTTCAAGACGGCGTTTGCCGTATGTCGAGATTTGATCTCGCTGTCGACCACGAATCGACGTTCCGTGAGGGGACTGAACCAGATCTCGTGATCACCCTTCCCTTGCCGCTCGAAGAGGCATCCGTGGGCAACCAGGAGTTTCTTGAGTCGAGGCGTGAATGATGAGCCCATTCAAGAGGCCAGACGGACCCTCTCCTGACGGTGACTCGTGAGCTCGAAGGAGATGGCCTTGGGTTGATCGTCGGAGACGATCTGGTTGGCCTTCAGTAGCTCGGGGATGATCGTGCGGAGTTTCTCGGTGAGGATCTCGATAGTGGAAGCTTCTGTCGCGAGACCGGGCACGTCATCGCTTGTGGCCACCCAGACATCAGCCTCCGGATCCCAATCCGCTTGGACTTGGTAGACCATTGCTGCCATAGCTGTAGAGGATAGCACGTAGCCTTGGGCTGGGTGGAGGGGGGGCCTTAGGCTGCGGAGCATGGGATGGCCCGATCCGACCGCCCCCCGTCCCGAAACAGGTCTGTCCGCGGTAGGCTCTCCCCGGTACGATGTGGATATTGAGGCGGATGGAACGCGGGAGACCTTCCTCCCGGTTCTATGACCCGAGGAGACCCATGCCATGTCGACGTTCCCTGCACCGACCCCCATCGAGCGCTCCGCGCTGCTCGTGATCGATATCCAGGACTCGTTCAAGGCCACGCCGCGCTGGGAGCTGCGGGACAACCCGCGCTTCGAGGAGAACGTCGAGCGTCTCATCCGGTCCTGGCGCGCCGCCGGCCTGCCGGTGATCTTCTTCCTCCATACGGATCCCGATCCCGGGTTCGAGACCAGCAGCCCGTTCTTCAAGCTGATGGACTTCCTGCGGCCGGAGCCCGGCGAGCCGCTGATCGTCAAGAACACCCGCAACGCCTTCACCAGCACCAACCTCCAGGAAGTGCTACGGGAGAAGGGCGTCGAGCGGCTGGTGGTGACCGGCATCTCGACCGAGCAGTGCTGCGAGACCACGACCCGCGTGGCCGCCGACCTCGGCTACGACGTGGACTTCGTCACCGAGGCCACCCGGACCTTCCCGATCACCGATCCGGCGACGGGCGAGGTGCTCACCACGGACGAGATCGTCCGGCGGACCGAGTTCGTGCTGCGAGGCCGCTTCGCCCGCATCGCCACGGTGGAGGGGCTGGTCGAGGAGCTGAAGGGGGCGGCCGTCGCTTGCAGCGCGTAATCCTCGCCGTGCTGCCGGAGGTGGAGATCCTGGACCTGGCCGGGCCGGTCCAGGCTTTCTACGAGGCGAACCAGTGTGGAGGCGAGTACGGAGTCGATTACCGGGTCGAGACCTGCGCCCTCGAGCCCCGGGTGCGCACCGGCCAGGGGGTGTGGCTCGCGGACCTGGCGCCGCTTCCCGAGGTGGGACCGGAGGACCTGGTCGTCGTTCCCGGCGCGCGGATGGAGGTGCTCCAGCGGATCGATCCCGCTTTCCTCCGCTGGCTCAAGGAGGCGCACGGCCGGGGCGCGCACATGGCGTCGGTGTGCACGGGCGCCTTCGCGCTGGGCGAGGCGGGACTGCTGGACGGCCGGCAGTGCACGACCCACTGGACGCGGCTCGACGATCTGCAGCGCCGCTTTCCCCGCGCCCGGGTGCTGGTCAACCGCCTGTTCGTGGACGACGGGCCGATCACCACCAGCGCCGGCATCGCATCGGGGATCGACATGGCCTTGTCCCTGGTCGAGCGCCGGCACGGCCCCCTGGTGGCGGCCGCCGCGGCCCGGGAGATGGTGGTCTACGTCCGGCGGGACGGCTCGCACCGGCAGCAGAGCATCTACCTCGAATACCGGACGCATCTGCACGCCGGCATCCACCGGGTGCAGGACTGGCTGATCTCCCATCCGGACGAACGGGCGACGCTGGCGGATCTGGCGGAAATCGCGGCTCTCTCGGCGCGCCATCTCACGCGCGTCTTCCGCCAGGCGACGGGCGTTTCGATCCAGGATTTCCGCACCCGCCTGCGCCTGGAACGGGCCTGCTCGCTGCTGCGCGATCCCAGCCTCACCGTCGAAGCGGTGGCCGCCCGCTGCGGCTTCGAGAGCGCCCGCCAGCTCCGGCGGGTGTGGCGGGAGGCGTTCGGGACGGCGCCGTCGGCGGGGCGGGCCTGAAGGGCCGTCTTGTGAGACAATCGCCCATCGCTTGTTTGTTGGCCTGTAGGAGGGATCTACGTGAGCGACCACCCCACCTGGATTGAGTTGCGGGATTTCTGGAACGGCGGCCTGGCCGCCGAGCGGGTCCGCGCGGTCGTGCGTCATCTCCTCGAGGGCTGCGAGCCCTGTGGCGCCCTGCTCTCTCCCCACCTGAAGGCCCTCTTCGGTTTTCCCCTCCCCGAGGAGGAGATGCAGTACGAGGACGCGTACGACGCGGTGCTGGACCGCGCCTTCGCGGCGGTCGCGGAGCGGGTGAGCCGTCCCACGGGCCGGCTGGAATGGATCCGGGAGACGCTCGCGTCGCCACCGGAGACGGCCGGCCGGCGGAGCGGCGGCGCCGACCCCACCGCCGGCCCCGCGGGGTTCGAGGCGCTGCTCGAACGGTGCGCCGCGGTGCGTTACGAGGATCCCGCCCGCATGGTCGACCTAGCCCGCTTCGCGGCGAGCCTCGCCGACCGCCTCGACCCGCGGCAGTACGGGACGAAGCGGGTGGCCAACCTCCGCTGCCGCGCCTGGACCGAGCTGGCGAACGCCTATCGCGTGGCCGACCGGCTGCGCGAGGGCCTGGACGCCCTCGACACCGCCGCCGGGGCGTTCGTGGCCGGCACGGCGGACGAGACCCTCGGCGCGCGGCTGCTGGACGTCCAGGCTTCCCTGGACTCCGACCGCCGGCACTTCGCGGAAGCCCTGGCGTCGCTGGACGTGGTCCACGCCGTCCATCTGCGGCGCGGCGACTCCCACCTGGCGGGCCGGGCGCTGCTCACCAAGGGGCTCTACGCTGGCTACGAGGGCGATGCCGAGCGGGCCGTCGAGCTGATGGAGGAGGGGCTCGCCCTGGTGGACGGGCGGCGCGATCCGGGGCTGATGTTCGGGGCCGTGCACAATCTGGCCCGCGCGCTGATGGAGTGCGGCCGTTACGAGGAGGCGCGCGATCTGCTGCGGAGCAACCTGCTGCGGAGCAACCGCTCCGGCGACTGCGGCGGCCGGGTGAACCGCCTCAAGGTGCGCTGGCTGGAAGGCCAGATCGCCGCCGGCCTGGGCGAGCTCGACGACGCCGAGCGGGCTCTCGCCGAGGTGGGCCGGGGCTTCGAGGAGATCGAGCTGCCCTACAAGGGCGCCCTCGCGGCCCTGGAGCTGGCCGCGGTGCATCTCCGCCAGGGGCGGTGGGACGAGGCGCGGGACCGCGCCCTCGGGGCCGTCGGAGCGTTCACCGGCCTGGGGATCGGCCGCGAGGCCATGGCCTCGGTCCTGGTGATCCGGGCCGCTTTCGAGCGGCGGATCGCCACGGCGGCGCTGCTCGAGAGCGTGGCCGCGCGGCTGATGCTGCTGGAGCGCGACCGCACGGCGTAGCCCCCGCTGGCGGCCCGGCCTTCATTCGGCTATGCTCACCGCCCAATGTCGGAACCTGAAGTCCCTCCTCACGAGGAGGCAGCCGAAGAGCCGGGAAGCGGCGCCCTAAGATCTTTTCTCGGCCTGTTCGTGGTGCCACTCCTCGTGGTGGTGCTCTGCGTCGCCGTGTTCATCGGCTTCGGCTGGATCGCCTACGACAAGCAGACGACCACCGACTATCTGAACGACCTCCAGTCGTGGTGGAAGCCGCGGCGGGTGCAGGCGGCCTACGAGCTGTCGAAGATCCTGGTCGCCGATCCCAAGGCGCTGGACGAGGAGCCTGGCGCCCGGCAGGAGGTGCGGCGGCTCTTCGGCGAGGCCAAGGATCCGGAGATGCGGCAGTATCTCGCCCTGGTGCTCGGGCGGACCCACGACCGCGAGGCCGTGCCGCTGCTGGTCGAGGCGCTCAAGGATCCCGACGACAAGACCCGGATCTACATTCTCTGGGCTCTCGGCACGCTGGGCGACCCCCAGGCGCGCGGAGCGCTGGAAGGCGCCCTCGTGGACCCCGACCCGGGGCTGCGCAAGACGGCGGCCTTCGCGCTCGGCGAGCTGGGGGACCGTTCCGTCGTGCCGCGCCTGACGGAGTCGCTCGACGACGCCGTGGCGGACGTGCGCTGGAACGCCGCCCTCTCGCTCGCCCGCCTCGGGAGCGACGCCGGCCTGCCCGTGCTGGAGACGATGGCGGACCGCCGCCTCCTCTCCCAGGTGCCCGACATCACCCGTGAACAGCAGGAAGAGGCGATGGTGAGCGCCATCCGTGCGCTGGCCGCCGTGGGCGGCGCGAAGTACGGCGCCACTTTCGACCGTCTCGCCAAGGACGACCCGAGCCTCAAGGTGCGCCAGGCGGCCCTCGACGCCCGCAAGGCGGTCGCCGAAGGGATTGCCGCGCCATGACGCGCCGGGTCTTGACACTCACTGGGGTTTCGCTTAGAAAAAGCGGACTTCAAGAGCCGTAAACATGACGTAGGTCGTACGTACGCATTCTCAGAAAGGGGCCAAATGGCTGACGAACCCAAGGGTAGCCCCGCGCCCGAACCTCCTGGTCCGGCGGAGTCCCAAGCCGTGTCCGCGAGCGCCGGAGGCGAGCCAGGGGCTCCGCCTGCCTCGCCGGCACCGCCGCCGGTGAGAGCCACCGAAGGCGCCAGGGCCGAAACCGCGGCCCCCAAGACCGACACCCCGTCTGGGCCGGAGACCCCGGCCGCTACCGCCGAGACTTTCAAGGCTCCGCCTTCCGCCACGCCCGTCGCCGAGGCTCCGGCCGTCGCCGGCGGCACCAACGCGCCCCGGGTCGCCCAGCCGCAGGCCGCCGCCGCGCCGCCGCCGGCTGCCAAGCCCGCGCCGGCCGCTCCGGTGGCGCCGGCCGCCAGGCCCGCCGCCGCCAAGGCGGGCGCCGACGACGGGGTGACTCGCCGCGGCTTCTTCTCCTGGGCCGCCGTGGCCTGGGTGGGGTTCACGGTGGCGATCGGCGGCTGCGTCACGGCGATGGGGCGCTTCATGTTCCCCAACGTGCTCTTCGAGCCGCCGACCAGCTTCAAGGTCGGCAAGCCCGAGGACTTCCCGGCGGGCGTCGTGGACACCCGCTTCGTCGACAAGTACGGCGTGTGGATCGTCCACGACCAGGGCCGGATCTACGCGCTGATCGCCATCTGCACCCACCTGGGCTGCCCGCCGGCCTGGCTGGACACGCAGAACAAGTTCAAGTGCCCGTGCCACGGCAGCGGCTACTACCGGAGCGGCGTCAATTTCGAGGGGCCGACGCCCCGGCCGCTCGAGCGCGCCCGCATCTTCATCAGCCCGGACGATGGCCAGATCGTCGTCGACAAGTCGCAGAAGTTCCAGTGGGAGCTGGGCCAGTGGGAAGACCCCAATGCCTTCATCGCGGCCGCCTGATTTGATCCGAATGACCACGAAAGAGGACTCATGATCGGCAACCTGTCCAAGAGCATTACCAAGACACAGGTCTGGAAGTCCATCTTCCGGGTGGGCATCCCGACGGATAACCGCAAGCGCGCGCTCGCCATGCTGGGCAACGTGGTGCTCCACCTGCACCCGATCAAGGTGAAGAAGTCCGGCATCCGGATGAGCTACACCTGGTGCATGGGCGGTACGGCCTTCTTCCTCTTCCTGGTGGAGACGATCACCGGCCTGCTGCTGATGTTCTACTACCGGCCGACCGTCGAGTACGCCTTCGTGGACATCGTGGACCTGCGCGAGGCCGCGGCCTTCGGCATCATGCGCGAGCTGCACCGATGGGGTGCCCACGCCATGGTGATCGCCGTGTGGCTCCACATGTTCCGCGTCTTCATGACCGGCTCGTACAAGCCGCCCCGCGAGTTCAACTGGAACGTCGGCGTGATCCTGCTCGTGCTGACGCTGCTGCTCTCCTTCACGGGCTACCTGCTGCCGTGGGACCAGCTCGCGATCTGGGCCATTACCGTGGGCTCCAACATGGCCCGCGCGACGCCGCTGTTAGGCAACGAGGGACCGGGGGCCGCCTTCCTGAAACTGGGGGGGCAACGGTTGATCCACGCCGGCAGCGACGCCCGCTTCGCCTTGATTGGCGGGCGGACGATCGGCGGCGCGACCCTCATCCGCTTCTACGTGCTGCACTGCGTCGGCATTCCGCTCGTGGCGGCGTTCCTGATCGCCGTGCATTTCTGGCGCGTCCGCAAGGACGGCGGCATCTCGGGTCCGACCTAGGCGGAGAGCTCATGGAAACGATCAAGGGAATCGTCAACTTCCTCTCCTACCCGCAGTGGTCGTTCACGCTGACGCTGGTGGCGTTCTTCCTCATGCTGCGGTCGAAGCGGCTGTGGTCGAAGACGGGGGGGCTCGCCATGCTCGGCTTCGGCACCCTCCTCTTCATCCTCGCGCTGCTCGACCCCAACTTCCGGTCGATCGTCGCCAAGCCGGACAACGTGCCCATCGTCATGATGGTCTTCCTGGTCGGCTTCTTCACCTGGTTCGCGATGAACAAGGCGACGGCGAACGACGAGCGGGTGGCCCACGGCGAGCCGCTGTTCGAGAAGACCGAGGTGGAGGACCGCATCTTCACCTGGCCCGACCTCGTCTTCTCCGAGTTCATCTGCATGGTGCTGCTGACGGTGGTGATGGTGGTCTGGTCCATCGTCCTCAAGGCGCCCCTCGAGGAGCCGGCGAACCCGGCCCTGGCGCCCAACCCGTCGAAGGCGCCCTGGTACTTCCTGGGCCTCCAGGAGATGCTGGTGTACTTCGACCCCTGGCTCGCCGGCGTGCTGCTGCCGGGGCTCATCATCGTCGGCCTGATGGCGATCCCCTACATCGACACCAACCCCAAGGGGAACGGCTACTACACGTTCCGCGAGCGGCGGGTCGAGATCGCCCTGTTCTTCTTCGGCTGGCTGGTGCTGTGGAGCCAGATGATCGTCATCGGCACCTTCCTGCGCGGCCCCAACTGGAACTTCTTCGGGCCCTTCGAGTTCTGGGACCAGAACAAGGTCGAGGCGCTGGTCAACGTCGACCTCTCCGAGTACTTCTGGATCAAGATGCTCCACACGGGCCTGCCGGGGAACTGGTTCGTCCGCGAGCTGCCGGGCATCCTGCTGATCGCCTTCTACTTCTTCGCGCTGCCGGTGCTGCTGCGGCGCATGAAATGGTTCAAGAAGTACTACGAGAGGATGGGGCCGGCCCGCTACTACGTGGGCGTGACGCTGTTCCTGTTCATGATGCTCTTGCCGATCAAGATGTACTGCCGGTGGCTGTTCAACCTGAAGTATTTCGTCCACGTCCAGGAATACTTCTTCAATATCTAGGAGCTTCAAGTTGACTCCACCTACCCTGCCGCCCGAGAAGCGTCCCGACCGTCACTACAACTTCGGTCGCATGAACATGGTGTTTGCCCTGAGCTCTCTCGGGTTGCTCGCGGTGACGCTCTGGATGGCTTTCGCGGACTACGCGCAGCCATGGAAACGCATCCAGTCGGAGTTCCGCAGCCTCGAGCGGCAGAAGCTGGAGAAGGAAGCCGAGACGGAGCGGAGCCGGCTGAGCCAGACCGAGCTGGTGCAGCTCAACCGGGACGTCAAGCAGGCCCAGGCGGAGCTCGACAAGCACCGGCAGGACATCGACAAGCTCGAGGCGGAGGTGCGGGACTGGAAGGCCCAGGTCTACAGCGCCGATTCCGCCTGGAAGGGCTCCAAGGCCGGGGCGGACGCCAGCAAGTTCCAGTACGACAACGCGGTGCAGGGCGGCAACCAGGACGAGATCGCGAAGCGGCGGAAGACGTACGAGGAGGCGCGCCAGGCCCTCTCCGACGCCCTGCACAAGCGCGAGGTGGCGGAAGGCCGCCGCGACGACGCCATGGGCCGGCTGGCCGCCAAGCAGGCCACGCTCACCGAGGCCGAGAAGAAGCTGAAGGCCCTCCAGAGCGGCGTCGACGGCATCGAGACGCGCATCGCCAATCTCAACAAGGGCGTCGACTACTTCCTGCTCAACGCGCCGCTGATGGACTTCATCCAGCCCAGCCTCAAGGTGGAGCAGGTGATCCTGCCCGGGCTGTACCAGAACATCAACTTCACCAACATCGACCGCGTCGACCGGTGCCTGACGTGCCACGTGGCATCCAACCGCCCGGGCTTCGAGGACAATCCGGCCACCAAGGAAGTGGAGTGGAAGGAGCCGTTCCGCAGCCATCCGCGGCTCGACCTGTTCGTCGGCGACTCCTCGCCGCACCCCTACACGCGCTTCGGCTGCACCATCTGCCACGGCGGCCTCGACCGCGCCACCGACTTCGCGCGCGCCGGCCACAGCCTGCCGTTGCTGGCGGCCCACGAAGAGGGAGCGAAGGGCGAGGAGGCGAAGAAGGCGTGGGAGGAGAAGCGCAGCGAGTGGCAGCGGAAGTACAACTGGCAGCCGCAGCAGTTCCTCGACTATCCCATCCTGCCGGGCAAGCTGGCCGAGTCGGGCTGCGTGACCTGCCACGCCAGCGGCGTCTGGACGGCGAAGTCCGAGGAGCAGGAAGTCGGGCGCGAGCTCATCACCCACATGGGCTGCAACGGCTGCCACACGGTCAACCTGCCGGCCTACACGGGCCTGCGTAAGGCCGGTCCGTCGCTCAAGCGCATCGCCGGCAAGACGAACGCCGGCTGGGCCTACAAGTGGATCGAGGCGCCGCGCGAGTTCCACCCCACGACCTTCATGCCGCACTTCTTCTTCCAGGAGAACACCAAGCTGCCGGACAACCAGAAGCGGCAGCAGGTGGAGATGGCCTCCATCGTCTCCTTCCTGTGGGCGAGGTCGGAGAAGCCGGACTACGCCAGCCTGCCGGTGCCGGCGGGCGATGCGGCCCGCGGCAAGCAGGTCTTCGAGACCGTCGGCTGCGGCGGCTGCCACATCCTCGACGCCAAGGCCAAGCGGGACGACTTCTATCCCGTCATCAACCGCCTGCACGGCCCCAACCTGATCCGCACGGGGAGCAAGGTCTCGGCCGGCTGGCTCTACGCCTGGGTGAAGAACCCCAAGCAGTACTTCCCGGACACCAACATGCCGAACCTGCGGCTCACCGACCAGGAGGCGGCGGACGTCACGGCCTACCTCCTGTCGAGCCGCGACTCGCGCTATGAGAACGTCGCGCTGCCGAAGATCGACGCGAAGCTGCGCGACGATCTGGCGCTCTCGTACCTCAAGAACCTCTACACGACCGACCGCAGCCAGGCGAAGCTGGCCGCCATGCCCGAGCAGGAGCGCAACGTCTTCCTGGGCGAGCAGACGGTGGCCAAGTACGGGTGCTACGGCTGCCACGAGATCAAGGGCTTCGAGAACACCCAGCCGATCGGCACCGAGCTGACGGCGGAGGGCTCGAAGACGCTGCACCAGTTCGACTTCGCCCACGTGCACGAGGTGCCGCACACCCGCCAGGACTGGATCTACAACAAGGTCCTGCGGCCGCGGATGTACGACGAGAACAAGGAGGCGGTGAAGGACTACAACGAGCTGCTGAAGATGCCGAACTTCGGCATGAGCCCGCGCGAGGCCCAGGCGGTGCTGTCGAACGTCATGGGCTTCACCAAGGAGTCGGCCATCGCCACCCGCCGGGCCGGCGGCGATCCGCGGACGGCGTCCCTCGCCGAGGGGCGCAAGCTCGTCACCCGCTTCAACTGCCAGGGCTGCCATCTGATCGAGGGGCAGGGCCGGGCCATCAGGACCCTGATCGGGGACAACGAGGCGTCGCTGCCGCCCAACCTGGCGGCGGAGGGAGCGCGCGTGCAGGCCGACTGGCTGTGGAGCTACCTCCATGATCCCAGCCGGGTGAAGATGCGGCCGTGGCTCAGCGTCCGCATGCCGACCTTCGGCTTCACGGATCAGCAAGCCAACACCGTCATCTCGTATTTCACGTCACGGGATCAGCAGAAGCCGTTCCTCTCCGATCCCGAGCCGCCGGATTCGCGCAGCCTGGCGGTGGGTGGGGTGGTGTTCGGCATGCTCCAGTGCGCCCGGTGCCATCCGGCCGGCGAGGTGAAGGCGGCTTCGGCGGACCTCGCGCCGTCGCTGCTGCTGGCCCACGACCGCCTGCGCTACGACTGGGTGCCGTCGTGGATCCAGAACCCGCAGTCCTGGGTGCCGGGCACGCGCATGCCGAACTTCTTCGTCGAGACGAAGCCCGGCGAGTGGATGTCGCCCGTGCCCACGATGTTGAACGCTCCGGTCTTCACCGGTCAGAAGCAGCAGCTCCTGCGGTACTTCTCGAACGAAGCCGAGATGAACGCCTATCTCGGCGACGTGAAGAACGTCACGACGGCGCTGCGGGACCACATCTGGCTCCTCTCCGGCGGCGGACGTCAGCCGTCGGCTCCCGCGGGCAGCCCGGTGGCTCCGGCACCCGTGACGGCGGGAGCCGCGGGCGGTCGTTGACGCCATTCATGAAGCAAACTTCCGTGCGCTTGGAAAAGGGCCGGCTGCCGTGAGATCATGCGGCGGCCGGATCCTACCGGCGCACGGCCCCCATTCCTTCGAAAAGCCGTTCACCAACAAGGAGGTTTTCATATGAGCAGGAACAAGTTGTGGATTCTGGCGCTCTGCGCGCTCCCGATTCTCGCGGGCTGCGGCGGTGGCGCCAAGGAAGAGGCTTCGTCGGAGGCTCCGGCCGCCGACGCGCCGGCCGCCCCGGCCGTGGACACTGCGAACGCTGGCGGCGTCAACGGCAGCGTCACCTATGCCGGCGCGGACACCGACACCCCGATCGCCATGGACGCCGATCCGGTTTGCGCCGGCCTGCACACGACCCCGGTCGACACCAACGAGATCGCGCTCAAGGACGGCAAGCTGGGCAACGTCTTCGTCTACGTCAAGAGCGGCCTCGAGGGCCAGAGCTTCCCGGTGCCCACCGAGAAGAAGGAGATCGACCAGGTGGGCTGCCAGTACACGCCGCGGGTCATGGGCGTCCAGGTCGGCCAGGCGCTGGCCATCAAGAACACCGACGCGACGCTGCACAACGTGCACGCGCTGCCGACGGCGAACCCGGAGTTCAACCAGGCTCAGCCCCAGGGCCTGCCGCCGTTCGACAAGACCTTCGACAAGCCCGAGGTGGCGGTCCACGTCAAGTGCGACGTCCACCCCTGGATGACCTCCTGGGTCGGCGTGGTCGACAACCCGTACTATGCCGTCAGCGGCGACGACGGCGCCTTCTCGATCGACAAGCTGCCCCCGGGCAAGTACACGCTCGAGGCCTGGCACGAGAAGCTGGGCACCAAGACCCAGGAAGTGACGATCGCCCCCAACCAGAAAGTGGACGTCGTCTTCGCCTTCTAAGCGGCTTTTCGTGAGGGCGCCCCGATCGGGGCGCCCTTCCCACCTCTACCTCTCCTGATCCGGCTTTTCGAACCGCAGCGCGGGGTCGTAGCGCGCCCGCTTGAGAAAAGACGCCACTCCCGCCACCAGCTCCAGACCGGCCCTCTCGGCCTCGACGGCCTGACGCCAGAAGGCGAGCGCCGCCAAGGCCTCGCGGTGGATCTGCCGGGAGGAGAAGATGGGTACCATTTCCCCGGCGACCTGCTTCAGATCGGCCATGCGCCCCTGCTCGGCATAGAGGGAGGCGAGGTCGAGCGACACAAGAGCCGTGTCGTACGCGGCGCTCGCGAGGAGGAATCCATCCCGCGCCGCCAGAAAGAGCTTCTCGGCCTGGGCACGCTGGCCGAGGCCGCGGGCGATCCGGGCCTCGACCCACTTGCGTCGATTCTGGAACCAGGGCTGGGGAAACTGCCGGTAGAGCGGCCGGGCCTTGATCAGCATCTTCTGCGCTTCCATGAACTGCCCCGATTCGGCCAGATCGTCGATCAGGTTGTGCCCGGCAACCAGCAGCAGGCGCGGCTCGCGCGAGGGGTCGATCAGCTCCAGCGCCTCATATAGCAAGGGGATTGCCTTCTCGGGCTCGCCCGCGAAGTGATGGACGATGGACATGCTCAGCAAGGCTCGGCCCGCCCGGTGACTTTCGCCGAGCTCCCGGAAGATGCCCAGGGCACGGCGTAGGCCGCGCAGGGCTTCGGGGAACCGTCGCTGGGCTCGCAGCAGAGAGGCTCGGAGATCGAGGAACACGGCCCGGTCCATCGGGTCCTGGGATCCTCGCCGGAGGGAGGCGGAGGCCAGGGCGAAGGCTTCCTCGGCTCCCCGCAAATCGGCTTTTACGCGGCGTGAGTTCGCGACGTAGGCCCAGGCCCGCGCCCGCAGGTCCTCAAGGGCTTCTCTCCCGTAGGAGACATCGAGACGGTCAAGAACCTCGAGCGCGAGCAGCGCCAGGCTCTCGCCGAGGGCAGGGTTGTGGAAGTTCTGCTCCCGGCCGCGCCGCAGGAGCAGCTCGCAAAGACCCCAGGTGTGGAACCGCCGGCAGTTGCGGACGAGAAACGGCCACTTCTCGGCAGGATGCTGCGAGAGCTCGGAGAAGAGTCTCGGCGCCTCGGCTCTCTCTTCTTGAAAAGAGGACTCGACGCCATGCAGAGATCGGGAGACCTTGTCCAGGCCGGGCTCGTAATTAGCCGGCATGGAGGACCGGCGCTCCAGGGGGACGACTCTGTCCGCCAGTACGCTGGGTTGAGGGTGGAGCAACGCCTTGAGCTGGCGCTGGCAGCTCGCGCACACAATGAGGTGCTTGAGCACTTCCTCGGGATCGCCCGTCAGATTAAGGGCGAACTCCTGTAGCAGGAGATCATGGGGGTGGGTCTTCATCGCTCCCTCCAACCCGCCGGCTATACCGGAAGCAAAGTCCAGCCTCCGGAGCGGCCGCGCGGGCAAACAGAAAATTACCGCTCCTATAGAAGTGGTTGCTTCAGGCGGGTAAAACGGGACAAAAAAAGAGCGCCGGGGCAAAACCGGCGCCCTTTTCCCTGGTATCTGGCGCTAACCTCCTCCGTTGGGGTCCATCTGGCTCCCCTCTTTTTGCCCCGACGGACCTGCCGGAGAGGTCGGGGCAGCAGGGATGTGGGGAGTGAACAACGAAACCAACCAGTCCCAAGCAGCGGCCATCAGATCACCGGACTCGGCGTGCCCTTGAGCGCGGGCCTGGGGAATGGCCGACGAAGCCTGGACGGTGCTGGAGGCCAGTGCGAACAGGACGACTCCTACGGCTGTGAGGCGGATTTTGGAAGGCATCTGATCTCCCTCTCCATAGACAGCCCGCATCAGACGGCCACTATGACCGTGGGTGGGGCCGCTCTGCCCAAATCAAAGTGATTATTTTTACCTCAAAACGGGGACGGAAAGTCGCCGCGGGAGGAATTTTAGAGATTTCTTTAGAGAGGGAGGGAGAGGATCTCCGAAGAGACCTGTGCTGCTTCGTGGGGCAGGTTGGCGGCCTGCAGTCCATTGTGTGCTGATTGAAGGAGGGTCCGAGCCTCACGATAGCGTCCCAACCCTCGCGAAATCTTGCCTTCGACCCATTTCAGACGGCCCTGGACCTCAGGCTCGGGGAACTGCTGATAAATGGCGCGGGCTTTGGCCAAAAAGCCCTGAGCCTCCATAAAGCGGCCTGTGGTGGCCATGTCATCGACTAGGTTGTGCCAAGCGCAAACCACAACTCGGGAATCGAGAGGATCGAGGAGAGGGAGAGCCATCTTGAGCAGCGGAATGCCCTTTTCAGACTCGCCCTGTACATGGTGGAGCACTGCCAATTTTACCAGCGACCTGCCAACACTGTGGTGCTCCCCGACTTTGCGGAAAATGGCAATCGTGCGTTCCAGCAATCGGAGGGACTCGGTAAACCGGCGCTGAAGCCTTCTCAATGAAGCCTTGAGCTGGAGTAGATTCGCTTGCTCGATGACATCTCCCGTACCCGTGCGCAAGTGACAGAAAGCCTGTGCGAATGCTTGGTCTGCCTCTGGAAGATGCCCGCTCACCCGTCGCGAGTTGCCGATAAGGCCCCAGGCCCGCGCACGAAGATCTTCGATCCGTTCAGAGCCGTACAGGGCAGAATCAAGGTAGTCGGCAAGCATCAGGCCCAGATGCGCCAACTCATCACTGCTGTTCCCTGCGCCGTGGAAGATCTCATCATGGCTCCGCCGCAGGAGAATCTCTAGAAGTCCCCATGTCTGGAATCGCGGATGATTCCGCAGAAGAATTTTCTGCCGCTCGATGGGATGGCTGCGAAGAGCCGAGAGGAGGCCGGGAGCTTCAGCCCGCTCCCGGACGAAAGCTCGCTGTGCAGACTGGAGAATTTGGAAGCTCCGATCAAAGGCTGAGTCGTAATCGAAAGGTTTCGCCCCTAAGGAGGGGATTAGTAGGACTCTTAATCTCTTCCGGCAACGCATGCAACGGTCGATATGATCAATGAGGCCGTCGCAACAGCTTGTCGGGTCCTGAAACGTCTTCCGCAGGAGAATGTCACTTGGATGAATCTGCATCTTCAACCCCGACCCTCTACGAGGGGCCATCAATATTATGGCTCTTTTCTTCTCCCGCGCAAGAACTCCATCATCAACTCCCACAAGCGCTCCTTGCGGTCCGTTAGCCGATGATCGCCATCCGCAAAAAGGTGAAGCTCTATATCTTCATAGGTGCAACGAACGGCGAAATCGGTGACGTCTCGCCACGAGACGGAGGTGTCGCGCTTGCCCTGAAGGAGGAGGCAGGGGGTGCGGTAGCGGGCGAGCAGGGTTTCGCGCGGGTGGGCGCGTAGGTCCTCGATCAGCGGCCAGCCGAGCTCGCAGGAGACGAGGTCGTTCTGGAAGTGGATCTTCCCCGTTTCCTCCCAGGTCCGGGCCCGCTCCGGTCCCGCCCAGGTGAGGAGGCCCCGGTCCATCTCGAGCGCCGGGGCGATGTGGAGGCCGGCCAGGATCCCCTCGGGATGGAGCGCCGAATACCAGAGCCCCGTGCCGCCACCCATCGAGGAGCCGATCAGGATCAGCCGCTCCTCGCCGCGGGCGCGCAGGAAGTCGTGGACGCGCCGGACGTCCGCGAGGTTGCGCGTGAGGGTGAGGCCCAGGAAGTCGCCGCCGGACTCTCCGTGCCCCTGGAAGTCGAAGGAGCAGAAGCCGAAGCCCTCGGCCAGCGCCTGCCGGCGGAAGAAGTCCGCCTTCTCCCCCGACTGCACGGAGCCGAAGCCGTGCAGGTAGAGGATGGAAGGCCTGCGGGCGCCCCGGCCTGCCGGCGGCGGATCGAAGCGCACGGCGAGGTGGGACACCTCGCGGCCGTTCTCGACGATGGGGATTCGCTCCATGGGCCCATCTCCTCTCCGAGAGGAGGGGGACTGTGACACCGGCCGCCCGTCGTGGCAAGAGGTGCCGGGGAAGAGAGGTGGTATCCTCCGGCGCTGAACGTTTTGAGGGGGTTGCGCCCCCCGGAGGCGAGGAACGATGGGGAACGGCGATCGGCGTGAAATAGCGGGCTGGCACAGCCCGATCCTGGGGCAGCACATGCCCATTGTCTCGTATGGGCATTGGGGCCATCCGCTGCTCCTGTTCCCCACGGCCGCCGCGGACTTCCTGGAGAACGAGCGCTTCGACCTGATCGGATCGGTCCTGCCGGCGATCGATGCCGGCCGGGTGCGGGTCTTCTCGATCAACAGCATCAACAACCAGGCCTGGATGGACAGCAGCCTGCCCGTCCCCGAGCAGGCGCGCCGGCAGAACCTCTACGCGCGCTACGTGGAGGAAGAGGTCGTGCCCTTCATCCGCAACGCCTGCCAGTCGCCGGACCTCCGCATCGCCACTTCGGGCGCCAGCTTCGGAGCCTTCCATGCCGCCAACACCCTCTTCCGGCGGCCGGACCTGTTCGACGCGACGATCGCCATGAGCGGCTTCTACGATCTCGGGCCGGACTACCTGCACGGCTATGGCGACGACAACACCTACTTCAACAATCCGGCCTCGTACCTGCCGAACCTGGAGGGCCAGCCCCTCCATCTGCTGCAGACGGCGTCCAAGATCCTGATCCTCACCGGCCAGGGGGCCTACGAGGCGCCGCACGCCTCGCGGCAGCTCTCGGAGATGCTGGACCGCAAGGGCATCCCGCACCTCCTCGACATGTGGGGGCACGACGTGGCTCACGACTGGCCCTGGTGGCGCAAGATGCTGCCCTACGCCATCGACAAGATGGGATGGTGACCTTGCAACGACTCTCGAGTCTTGCCGTGATGGCGCTGGCCGTGGTCCTGGGCGTCGCCGGGATTGCCGGGGCCGCCGGGACCGCTCCGGCAAAGTCCGCCACGATCGACGTCTTCGGCTATTACTACCTGCGCGAGAACGAAGCGCCGAAGGGGTTCCAGGACATCAGCGAGCTGTACCTTTCGACCGTCGATTACCGCGATGGGAAAGAGGTGCGGGTGCCGCTCAACGGCTTCATCCGCCTGAAGCCGAAGAAGGGGAAGGGTGCCGAGAGCGCCGTGGACTTCCCGCTGGTGGCTCCCGTCCGCAAGGACCGCGGCCTCGTCTTCACCACCCGGGAGGTGGGCGGCGTCAGCTACCGCTTCGCCGGGACGTTCGTGAAGCTGGGCAACTTCCCCGTGGAGAGGCCGGAGGACGAGGTCATCCTCAAAGGGCATCTGACCCGTTTGCAGGGCGGCAAGGCAGTGGCGGAGGGCGACGTCGGGTTTCGCTATACCGGAGGGGATTGAGGCATGGCGACGGGGGCCGCGTCCAGTCTGCCCGACGATCTGCGGGAGATCCAGGCGCAGCTCGAGGCCAGCGACCGCGAGGCCCACGCGCTGCTCCGGGAGTTCAACGAGGAACAGCTCAACTGGCGGCCGGACGAGCGGTCCTGGAGCATCGCCCAGTGCCTCGACCATCTCAACGTGACCAACCGGGTCTATATGGCGCCGATGCTCCCGAAGATCCAGCAGGCCCGGAAGGCGGGCGCCGTCTGGCGGGGGCCGATCCGGTCCGGGTTCGTGGGCCGGTGGTTCCTGGGCCATTTGGAGCCACCGCCGAAGCCCAGGATCCCGGCTCCCAGGAACGTCGTCCCCGCTGCCCGCAAGGACAGGGCCGAGCTGATCGAGGACTGGCGGCGGACCCAGGGTGAGCTGATCGCCGTGCTGCACGAGGCCGCGGGGATCGACGTCAACTCGACCCGCTTCGTGAACCCTTTCTTCTCGCTGCTCCGCTTCCGAGTCGGCACGGGCCTGCAGATCATCGCGGCCCACGAGCGCCGGCACCTCTGGCAGGCCCAGCAGGTGCCGGGTCGGGCAGGGTTTCCGGGGGGCCGGTAGTCCGCGCGAAGGATGTTCTAAGCTGGCGAGACGATATCGCCCACGATTTTCCCTGTAGAGCGCAAGGCCCCAAGCCAGCGTTGCGATTTGATGGGAGTCGAAGGCGGGACGATCTCTGCCAAGGGCTCGCCGTAGCGGAGGATCAACACCGGGCTTCCTGTCCGGCGAACCTTCTCGAGAACGTCCTCGCAGTTCGCGAGGAAGCTTGCGATGGCCATACTCTCCATGGATAAGGATCTTACGTGATTTCATACCTTTCCGCGACCAGCCGCTCGATTAGACGCGACGCCCCCAAGGCCTCGTAGGCGGTCATGACGCCATTCGCGTTGACGCTGCCGTCGTGGAGGCCCTGGGCCACGAAGGCTGCCGGGAGGGCTGCCATCCTCTGGGCGTCGCTGGGGCCTCCGATCGCGGCCGCGGCGACGGTGCCGTTCGGCGCGAAGAGCTCTACCTTCACGAAGCCGCCCGAGTGGCCGAAGCCGGAGAGGTGACGGGCCATGGGGGCCATACCGGCGAGGAGGAGACCGCCCATACGCGGGCCCAGGCGGGCCAGCCCGGCGAAGGAGAGAGTGGCGAGGCGCGCTTCGAATCCCACCTTGACCCGCACCGAGCGGACGCCGAGGAGATCCGGGAAGAGATCGAGCTCAGGGCTGTCCCAGTCGTAGACCCGGCGCGGGCCGAAGGGCGGCGGCAGGACCACGGTCTCGCCGCCATGGAAGCCCCGTAGCGTTCCCTGCGGCGCGGGGAAGGGACGCCCGAGCTGCGTCGTCGCGGAACGGACGGCCGCCTCTCCCTTCGGGTTACGGTTGCCGATGAAGAGCGTGATCCTCGCCCGTTCCACGGTTGGCAGCCGCTTGGCGGTCACGAGAGCCAAGGCGCCGGAGATCCCGGGCAGGCTGGAGCAGCCGACGGCGGCGGTGAGGCCGCGGTCGCGGAATCTGGAATCGAATGACCGCATCTGGGCGGTCCAGTTTCGGTCGTCCGCGATGTCCACGTAGTGGACGCCGGACGCGAGGCAGGCCTCGGGAAGGGCCGTCTTCATCGTCGAAAAGGGCCCTGCGCAACTCACGGCGACGCGGGCGCCTTGGAGGGCTTGGGCGCAAGAAGCTGGATCGTTCGCGTCCGCCGCGACGCCTTCGTAGCGCTCTCCGAGGCTGGCGGCGAACCGCTCGGCCTTCGCCGCGTCCCGCCCGGCGATCCGGACGGCAAGCCCTGTCTTGGCGAGGAATTGCGAGGCGTGGGCTCCGAAGACGCCGTAGCCGCCGAAGACCACGATCACTGGCCAAGCTTCCGCAGGTCGTGGGCGACGAGGACCGTCCACAGGCTGTAGAAGCCGATCGTCGCTCCCGTCGCGCCTTGCAGCAGGACCGGCGACGGGATGAACCCGGTCGCCGCCAGGGCGAAGCCCGCGAGGACGGTCGCCCAGCCGGCGAGGCGCGCCGGAGCCCCGACGAGGCGGCCGAGGCTGGCCGTCATCAGCAGGACGCCCGTCGTGTAGAGGCCGTTCGCGACCGTTACGCCACCGGTGAAGGCGAGCCGTTCGAAGGCCAGGAAGAGATCCGGCCCGGCCGCGGTGGCCAGGGGCAGCACCTGGATCTGGATCACGTCGCAGAGCAGGTCGGCCGCCATGCCGGCCGCCGTGAGGACGAGGGCGAGCTGGGCCGTGACGGATTTGCCAGGGAGCCGGCCCCAGAGCACGGCCATGAAGGAGACGAGGAGCAGGGTGCAAAGCATCCAGATCCCCCAGCCCCAGCTCCAGGCCGCCGGACGGTCCGCGAGATAGGCCATGCGCTCCGCGAGGGGCACGGCGACGCTGCCGGGCCGCAGGCCGAACCACGCCACGGCGAGTCCCAGGACGTGGAGCACGACGTTCGCCCAGGCGAGCGCCGGGAGAATCCTCGCGGACGGAGGGGTCATTGGAGGAGTATAGGCGGCTCCCTTCCTCTATGATCGCCCGAGCCATGGCGATTCCAATCAGGGTGGCCTTCCTGGGCGGCAACGGTCACTGCGCCGATCGGCTGGCCATGGTCCGGCGGTTTCTCCCGCCTGGGCTCGACCTCGCCGAGGTTCCCTATCCAGGTTTCGAGGACCGGCCCCGGGCGGCGAGCCTCGACGATTTTCTGGCGAGGATCGCGGACCACCTCCGATCCTCTTCTCCCGTTCTGGTGTACGGGACCGGCATCGGCGGCCTCCTGGCGCTCTGCCTGCGGGCGCGGGGCGAGCTGATGGGGATCCCGCTCCTTCTCCAGGCGCCGGTCCTCTGGGGCCTGGAGCGGCGATGGATGCCGCGAATGATGCGCCTGGGCCTTGCCCAGGCCGCCTTGCGGCGGGTCTTCGCCACGGCCGCGTTCCGGCGTCGGTTCGTCCGCAAGTACTTCACCCATCCGCCGGATCCAGAGACGACCACGGCTTTCTTCGATGGCTATGCGCGGTGCGCGGCGGCTCCCGACCTCTTCGCCTGGCTCACTCCCGCGCTGCTCCGCTCGCTCGAACGGGATCTGGCGGCGCATCCGGGCGCTCTGGACCGGGTGACGGTCTGGTGGGGCGGACGGGACCGGGTGGTCGATCTCCAGGAGCTGGAATGGACGAAGGTGGCCCTTGGGCTGGGGGATCGCTGGCCCGTGCGGGTGTTTGCCGACTGGGGCCACTATCCACAGATCGATCAGCCTGCAGCCTGGGCGAGGGCGCTCGCGGATGCCGTGGCGGACGCTGGAGCGGTTTAGGGACTCCACGGTCCCGAAGCTGGACAACCTCCGCCGGGCGGCGGCGGCCGGCCTGCGCGTCCCCGAGACGTGGTGGATGCCCGCCTCGGAGGCGCAGGGAGAGATCGAGCTCGATCCGCCGCCGTCTCTCGCGGGCCGTCCGGTCATCGTCCGCTCCGGCTCGCCGACGGAGGACACCCGGGTCACCTCGAACGCCGGTCAGCTCCTCTCCGTGGCCGTTCGCGAGCCGGGCTCGTTCGGCGGGTCTCTGGGGCGAGTCATCGCCGCCTTGCCTCGGGACAACCGGGGCGAGCCCTTGGGGGCCGTTTTCGTCCAGCCGCTGATCGAGGCCGAGGAGGCTGGGATCGCTTTTTTCGACGGCTTCTACTGGGAGCGCACGACCGCGGCGGGCGGCAACGAGGGGCTGACCTCGGGCCAGGCTCGCGGCGAGGTCGCGCGGGGAACGCTGGCGCGGGACGATCCCTGGTCGGATTGGCTCGCTGCGGTCCACCGGCCCTTCCGCCGGGAAGCGCCGCGGATCGACCTCGAATTCGCTCGGGATAACCAGGGCTGGATCCTCCTCCAGGTCCGGCCGGCCCTCTTCCCGGTCGCCCGCAACGAGACGCTGTCGCTCGCCAATCACAAGGAGATCCTGGGTGATCCGCCGAGCCCGTGGATCGCCTCCGTGGTCGTCGAGGCGGGGCGCGAGGTCCTCTCTTACTTCGCGGCGGTCGATCCGGAGGTGGGGCGGTGGGAGGAGGCCTACGCGATCGAGCTTGGGGAGCGGGCCTGGATGAACTTCTCGTTCTTCTTCCGGCTGATGGACCACTGGGGATTGCCACGCTCGTTCGTGACGGAGGGGGTTGGGGGCGAAGGAGGTGGACCGGCGGATCGCCGTCTCCTCGCCGGCCGGTTCTTCCGGAAATCTCCGAAGCTCGTCCGGCTCCAGATCCGGAATCTCGCGACGATCGCGCGGGTCGACCGGGAGCTGGCCCGGCTGGACGGGAAGATCGCCGCCGCTTCCAGTCTCGCGGACCTCCACCGGGTCAACGTCGAGGCCCTGGCGCTGGCGATCCGCACGAACTTCGCCATCAACGGGGTCCTTTCGGGGATCTCGCGGGTGCGCCGCGCCCTCGGCGTCCGCGGCCTGGGAAGGGTGACGACACGGGAGATGATGGAGGAGTATGGCCGGCTCGCGGCTCGCGGAGATCGGGAGGCCGCGCTCGACGGCTGGCTCTCCCGCTATGGGCATCGTGGACCGCTGGAGAGCGATCTCGCGCGTCCTCGCTTCGCCGATCTGCGGGACGTTTTACTGCGGGATCTAGCCGCCCAGGCTCCATCCGCGACCGAGCCCGTTCCTGAAAGGGAGCCCTCACGATTCTGGTTCCGCATCGACGAGATCCGGGAGAAGTTCCGCGACGATCTGATGCGCCGCTGGCAACGCCTGCGCACCGCGATCCTGGCTGAGGGACACCGGCTCGTCGCGGCGGGGGAGCTGGATGCGCCGGAGGACGTTTTCCATCTCCGTGGCGCCGACCTGGTCGGATCGTCCTTTCGAGAGGCGGCCAGGAATGGGCGGGAGCGGGTCGCCCGGGCCTCGGCCCTCGATCTGCCGCTCACCGCTTCCCGGCAGGAGATCGAGCGCGCCGTCGCCGGGGCCGAGCGGGCGCGAATCGAAGCGTCGGGCCGCCGCGTGTTTCCGGGTATCTCCCTGGGGCCGGCCGTCTTCGAAGGGCGCGCCGTCAAGGCCGACGACCTCGTCTCGCTCCTGGGCCGCGCGGGCGATCTGGGGCCCGACGCCATCCTCGTCGTGCCCGCCCTGGAGCCTTCCTGGGCCGTGGTCTTTCCACGGGTGGGAGGCGTGGTGGCGGAGATCGGCGGCGAGCTGAGCCACGCCTCGATCCTCCTCCGCGAGGCCCGCCGGCCGGCGGTCGTCAACTGCGCGGGGATCTACCATGCCGTCTCGACGGGCGACCGGCTGCGGTTGGATGGGGCTCGCGGAGTGGTGGAGGTGGTCGGCTGACGTGCATCCCCCGACCGTTCGCGCTAGACTCTGCGCGGCGCGCACCGCCCATCCGCGGGGTGCCTCGTTGCGAGCTTTCATGAACACGATTCCATCCGCAGATTCGGTCGAGGAACCCTCACTGCCCATCTCGGCGCGGCTCGCCGATTTCTGGGAAATGACCAAGCCGGGCATCACCGTCATGGTGACGCTCACGGCCGGCCTGGGCTTCCTGCTGGCCGAGCAGGACCGCTTCTCCTTCCTGCTGCTGGTCCACACCCTGCTCGGCACCGCGCTCATCTCGGCCGGCGCCTCGGTGCTGAACCAGGTTCTGGAACGGGACGCCGACGCGCTCATGCAGCGCACCGCCAACCGGCCGCTGCCCGCGGGGAGGATGAACCCCGACGTGGCGCTGTCGTTCGGCGTCGTGCTGGCGATCCTCGGGCTGGTCGAGCTCGCCGTGGCCGTGAACCTGCTGACGGCGCTGCTCGGGGCCCTGGCCCTCGCCGGCTACGTCTTCGTCTATACGCCCCTCAAGCGCATCAGCTCCCTCGCCACGGTGATCGGCGCCATCCCGGGCGCCATCCCGCCCATGATGGGCTGGAGCGCCGTGCGCAACGAGCTGGACGCCGCCGCCTGGGTGCTCTTCGGCATCCTCTTCTTCTGGCAGCTCCCGCACTTCCTCGCCATCGCCTGGCTCTGCCGCGAGGACTACGCCCGCGGCGGCTTCCCGATGCTGCCGGTGCTCGATCCGGAAGGGGTGCGCACGGGCCGCCAGGCCATCCTCTACGGCGCGGCCCTGGTGCCGGTGTCCCTGCTCCCCTCGCTGCTCGGGCTCATGGGCACCGTCTACTTCGTGGGGGCCCTCGCCTTCGGCCTGACCTACCTGGGGTTCGCCTTCGCCTTCGCCCAGGTCCGCTCGAATCCCGGGGCGCGCCGGCTGATGTTCGCGTCTCTCCTCTATTTCCCGGCCCTGCTCCTGATCATGCTGCTGGACCGGGTGGTCTCCTAGGGCTCTTCTCATGACACCGCCGATGGGGGCGCCTCCAGCCGTCGAGGCGCGCGGACTCCGGTACTCCTACCCCGGCAAGCGGCGCACGCCCCCCCGGCTGGCGCTCGCGGGGGTCGATTTCCAGGTGGGCGCGGGAGAGATCTTCGGCTTCCTGGGTCCCAACGGCGGCGGCAAGACGACCCTGTTCCGCATCCTCGCCACCCTGGCCCGGCCGGAGGCCGGCGAGGTCCGCGTCTTCGGCGCCGATCTCGCCCGGGAGGCGCGGGAGGTTCGCCGGCGGCTTGGCGTCGTCTTCCAGAACCCGAGCCTCGACCTCCAGCTCACCGTGCGCGAGAACCTCGTCCATCAAGGACACCTCTACGCCCTCTCCGGCCAAGGACTGGAGGGCAGGATCGCCGCCGCCGTCGAGCGCTTCGGCCTCGCGGAGCGCGCGGGCCAGAAGACGCTGGAGCTTTCGGGCGGCCTGCGCCGGCGGGTGGAGATCGCCAAGGCCCTGCTTCACGAGCCGCGGCTGCTGCTGCTCGACGAGCCGAGCACGGGCCTCGATCCCGGGGCGCGGCGCGACCTCTGGGCGACGCTGGAGACGCTGCGCGGCGAGGGCGTGACGGTGCTGATGACCACTCATTTCATGGAAGAAGGGGACCGTTGCGACCGGCTCGTCCTCCTCGACCGCGGGACGATCGTGGCCGAAGGCTCGCCCGCCGCTCTCAAGGGCGAGATCGGCGGCGACGTGATCACCCTCACGGCTCCGGATCCGGAAGCCCTGGCGCGCCAAATCGCGGCCGGCTTTCCCGAGCTGGAGCCGGTGCTTCGCGAGGGCGCCGTGCGCCTCCACCACGAGCGCGGGCCCGAGCTGGTGGCCCGGCTGGCCGCGTCGCTGCCGGGAGGGATCGACTCGATCGACTCGATCACCATTGCCCGCCCGAGCCTGGAGGACGTCTTCCTGCTCCGCACTGGCCACCGTCTCTACGGTGAGGAGGCCGCGTGACGGGCCTCGCCGCCTACACCCTGTGGCGCCGCGAGCTGACGCGCTTCTTCCGCCAGCCGAGCCGGATCGCCGGCGCGGCCGGCACGCCCCTGATCTTCTGGCTGCTGGTGGGCAGCGGCCTCTCCGGCTCCTTCCGGCTCCCTGGCGGGCCGGCGGGCCTGAGCTACCTGGAGTACTTCTTTCCCGGCACGGTGGCCCTGGTGCTGCTGTTCGCCGCCATCTTCTCGAACATCTCGGTCATCGAGGACCGCAACCAGGGCTTCCTCCAGGGAGTGCTGGTGGCGCCGGTGACGCGCTCGGCCATGGTGGCGGGCAAGGTGCTGGGCGGGGCGACCCTCGCCTGGCTGCAGGGGCTGGTCTTCCTGGCCCTGGCGCCCGTCTCGGGCATCCACCTGACGGCGCTCTCGGCGCTCGAGGCGGCGGGGGTGCTGGCGATGATGGCGGTGGGGCTCACCTCGCTGGGCTTCGCCTTCGCCTGGAAGCTGGACTCGACCCAGGGCTTCCACGCCGTGATGAACCTCGTCCTGTTTCCGATGTGGCTGCTCTCGGGCTCGTTCTTCCCCTTGAGCGGCGCGCCCCGGTGGCTCTCGGCCGTGATGCGCTTGAACCCGCTCACCTACGGCATCGCGGCGCTGCGCTGGGCCTTCTATGGCGCCGGCGCCTCGCTCGGCTCCGGCATGCCGGGCCCGGCGCTGTCGGTGGGCGTGACGGCCGCCATGGGGCTCGCCGCGTTCGCCCTCTGCTGGCTGGTTACCCGAGGCGGGAGAGTGGAGTGATGGCGGGGCCTGCCTGGCGCCGCGGCCTGCTCTGGGGCTTGCTGGTGGTGGTGCTGCTCGCGGTGGCCGCGGCGACCGCCGTGCAGCGATGGCGGCGTCCCGAGCCGCCGCCCGTGCTCGGGCAGGTGCCGGCGTTCAGCCTCACCAACCGCGACGGCCGGGCGGTCGGCCTCGCGGACCTGGCCGGAGCGCCGTGGGTCGCGGACTTCATCTTCACCCGCTGCCCGGCCTCCTGCCCGGTCATGACGGCGCGCATGGCCAAGCTGAACCGCGAGCTGCCCGAGGACCTCGGCGTGCGCATGGTCTCCCTGACGGTCGATCCGGACCACGACACGCCGGAAGTCCTGCGGAAGTACGCCGCCTCCTTCCAGGCGCCGGACCGCTGGCTGTTCCTGACGGGGAACAAGGAGGCGCTCTTCCGTCTCTCCAAGGAGGGCTTCAAGCTGGGTGTCGAGGTCAACACCCAGACGGACTCCATCGAGCCCATCCTCCACAGCACGCGCTTCGTGCTGGTGGATGGGCTCGGCCGGATCCGCGGGTACTACGACGGCTTCGACGAGGAGTCGATGGCGAAGCTGAAGCAGGATCTCCTGGCGATCACTGGGCAAATCACCGGCTAGCCTTCTCCTCCACGATCTCGATCTGCTTGCCGGCCTTCGGGGCCTTCACCGTCTGGGTCTTGCCCGAGGGCCAGGTGACCTCGACGGCGTCGACCGTCTTGGCGTCTCCCAGGCCGAAATAGAGCGGCATCACGCCGTGGGAGAGGTAGCCGGTGCTGCCGTCGTTCCACTGCGTCCAGGTCTGGCCGCCGGACTTCACCCGCACGCGGGCGCCGAGGGCGTCGCGGTTGGACTCGGTGCCCCGGAGCTTCACCTTGAGCCAGCGCAGGCCCGGCTTCTTCTCGGCCAGGCTGCTGACGAGCACCATCGGCTCGGAGTTGAGGTCGTTGGTGACGATGTCGAGGTCGCCGTCGCCGTCGAGGTCGAAGATGGCCGAGGAGCGCGAGCCCAGGGTGCTCATGATGCGGACCTTGCCCGTGCGGTTGGCGCAGGGGGTCTTCTTCTGGTCGGCGCCGTCGCAGTCCATCTCGGTGAGGAAGGCGTGGGTGCGGCCGCCTCGCCGCGGCTCGACGCCGAGGATGAACTCGCTGTCGCGGAAGACCTTGCCGCCGTCGTTGAGGAGCAGCGAGTTGACGGCGTAGCGGAAGGGAAAGTTCATGCTGGCGGTGATGAAGAGGTCCTGGAAGCCGTCGGCGTTCAGGTCCCCGGAGCTGACGCCCCAGGGCCAGTAGTCCTCGACGCCCATCTGGTCCGACACCTCGGCGAACTTGCCGCCGCCCAGGTTGTGGTAGAGCGCGTTGCCGAAGACGTTGTTCTCGCCCCCCTGGAGGAAGGCGGGCGTCCACTGGATGTCCGACTTGAGCTTCTCCTTGTCCACCCCCACCTCGGCGCTCATGTCGGAGTGCATGTCTGTGACGACCATGTCGGCCCGGCCGTCGTTGTCGTAGTCGAAGGCCTTGACGCCCATCGCTCCCCAGGAGGTCTTGGCGAAGTGCTGCGCCGTCTTGTCCTCGAAGCGCTTGCCCTGGACGTTCTCGTAGTAGTGGCTGTCGCCCTGCATGTTGAGGACGTAGAGGTCGGGCCAGGAGTCCTCGTTGAAGTCGACGATCGAGGCGTCGCCGCTCCAGCCCTCGTCGCCCAGCCCCATCTCCTTCGTCACCTCCTGGAACTTGTGGTTGCCGAGGTTCCTGTAGAGGAGGCTGAGCTCCGTCCGCTCCGGCCGCAGGTGACCCGCGAAGGCGTCCGTCATGCCCACGAAGTAACCGCCCCGGCCGATGGCGTCCGTGGTGTACTTGCCGACGTTGACGAGGTAGAGGTCGAGCCGGCCGTCGCGGTCGAAGTCGAAGAAGACGGCGCCGGAGGAGTGGCCGGTGTAGTCGAGCCCCGACTCCTTGGAGACGTCCTGGAAGCGGCCATGGCCGTCGTTCAGGAACAGGTGGTTGCCCTTGCGGACGGTGGTGACGTAGAGGTCCGCGTCGCCGTCGTTGTCGACGTCGGCGAAGGAGGGCCCGATGCTGATCTGGTCCTTCAGGGCGACCCCGGCCTCGGCCGTGACGTTGCGGAACTTGCCCTTCCCGAGGTTCTTCCAGAGCTGGTTCTCGCCGAGCTGGGTGACGAAGTAGAGGTCCGTCAGGCCGTCGCCGTCCACGTCGGCCACGGCGACGCCGCTGCCGTGGTCGTAGTGCACGGCCTTGTATTCGCGTCCGCTGTCGTCCACGGCCGTGTTGCGGAAGGTGATGCCGCTCTCGGGCAGGCGGTCGGTGAGCTGGAAGCCGTGGAACGCCTTGATCTGGGCCGCCGTGGCGAGCTGGGCCGCCTTGCGGGCCGGCAGGGTGGCTACGCCCTCGTCGTTGGCGGGGTAGTAGAAGTCGCCTCCCGCGGCCGGCTGCCCCGCGGGCGCGGGCTGCATCTCCCCGTGGGAGTGCCCGGCCTCGGCGGGCGTCTCCGCGAAGGCGGACGTGCCAAGAAGGAGCCCGGTCAAAAGGGTGGCGCTCAGAAGGGGTCTTGGAAGGTGGGGCATGGATCTCCTCTCCGAATTCGCGCGGAATGGTACCACTGGAGCCGCCGCCGCGCCGTGGCTTGCGGCTCGTCACGGGGCTGTCGTAGACTCAGCCGTCTTTTCAGATAAGCCGTTCGCATGCAGCACGGAAGTCGCCAAAACGCAGGGCAGGACACACGGTCGCGGAGGTGCGCCCGCGTCACTACCGGTGCGCCTGTCCTTTCCGGGTCTCGTCCTTTCCGGATTATCGGCTGAAGAGAAGATCGGCTAAAGGGAGATCGTAGATGGCACTAGTCGACGAGCGGGCCCACGGACATCACGAGGCCCACCACCACGAAGAGCCGGGGTTCTGGACGAAGTACGTCTTCTCCCAGGACCACAAGGTCATCGGCATCCAGTACGGATTCACGGCGCTCATCTTCCTCCTCTTCGGCTTCACGCTGATGATGATGATGCGGTGGTCGCTCGCCTACCCGAACCAGCCGATCCCCTTGGTCGGCGGTCTGTTCAAGGCGACGGGAGGCATCATCGTCCCCGAGTTCTACAACCAGCTCGGGGCGATGCACGGCACGATCATGGTGTTCCTGGGCATCGTGCCCCTCGCCGTGGGCGCCTTCGGCAACTACCTGGTGCCGCTGCAGATCGGCGCGCCCGACATGGCGTTCCCCAAGCTCAACATGGCGAGCTACTGGTCGTACTTCGTCGGCGGCGTCGTGATGCTGGCGAGCTTCTTCGCCCCGGGGGGCGCCGCCCAGTCGGGCTGGACGTCCTACCCGCCGCTGTCCGACATCGCGCCCTCGGGGCAGACGATGTGGCTCTTCGGCATGCTGTTCCTGATCATCTCCTCGGTGCTGGGCTCGACGAACTTCATCGTCACCATCATCCAGCTCCGGGCGCCGGGCCTGACCTGGATGCGGCTGCCCTTCTTCGTCTGGGCGCAGTTCGTCACCTCGTTCCTGCTGCTGCTGGCCTTCCCGGCCCTGCAGGCGGCGGCGATTCTGCAGATGATGGACCGGCTGGCCCACACCAGCTTCTTCCTGCCGAGCGGCCTGGTGGTCTCCGGCCAGCAGCTCGCGGTCTCCGGCGGCGGCAGCCCGCTGCTCTGGCAGCACCTGTTCTGGTTCCTGGCCCACCCGGAGGTCTACGTCCTGATCCTGCCGGCCTTCGGCATCATCGCCGAGGTGATCGCCAACAACACGCGCAAGCCCCTGTGGGGCTACCGCTCGATGGTCTGGGCCATCACCTTCCTTGGCTTCATGTCGTTCATCGTGTGGGCCCATCACATGTTCATGACGGGCATGGGCACGATCATGAGCACCTTCTTCCAGACGACGACGATGATCATCTCGATCCCGTCGGTGATCGTCCTGACGGCGCTCATCATCTCGCTCTGGGGGGCCTCGATCCGGTACACGGTGCCGATGCTCTTCGCCCTCGCCTTCCTGCCGATGTTCGCCATCGGCGGCCTGACGGGCCTGCCCCTGGGCCTGGCGCCCACGGACATCCACCTGCACGACACCTACTACGTCATCGGCCACTTCCACTACGTGGTGGCGCCGGGGACGATCTTCGCGATGTTCGCCGGCATCTACTACTGGTTCCCCAAGCTCACGGGCCGCTCGATGAGCACGACGCTCGGCCATCTCCACTTCTGGCCCTCGTTCCTGTTCATCAACGGCATCTTCATGCCGATGTTCATCCAGGGCATGGCGGGCGTCTCGCGCCGGCTCTACGACGGCGGCGCCTCCTACTCCCACGCCCAGGGCGTGCTGCACTGGAACACGTTCATGTCGGCTTCGGCCTGGCTGCTGGGGCTCGCCCAGATCCCGTTCATCCTCAACCTCTTCTGGAGCATGTGGAAGGGGAAGAAGGTCGGCAGCAACCCGTGGGAGGCCACCACCCTCGAGTGGGCCGCCACGACGTCGCCGCCGCTCGCTCACGGCAACTTCACCGTCATCCCGACCGCCGTCCGCGGGCCGTACGACTACAGCCTGCCGGGTGCTCCCCAGGACTTCGTGCCGCAGCACCAGGAGGGTTGAGCCATGGATATTCCGTATAACGTCGAGCCCCGTCCCGACACCGGGCTCTATAACGCCAAGCTGGGCATCTGGCTCTTCCTGGCCTCCGAGGTGATGCTCTTCGGCGCCCTGTTCTCCTCCTACGTGCTGCTGCGCACCGGGGCGCCCGCCGGCACCTGGCACCATGGGCGCGAGTTCCTCAACGTGCCGCTGGCGACGCTCAACACGATCATCCTGATCGCCTCCTCGGTGACCATGGTGATGTCGTGGGCGTCGCTCAAGCTGAACGACTTCAAGAAGTTCCGGCTCTACCTGGGGGTGACGTTCCTGTGCGGCGTCGGCTTCCTGGCGATCAAGGCCATCGAGTACAGCACCAAGTTCCATCACGGCTACTTCCCGAAGTCGAACACCTTCCTCGCCATCTACTTCACCCTGACCGGCCTGCACGTCCTGCACGTGATCGGCGGGATGATCGTCAACGGCTACTTCGCGGGCCCCGGCGCCAAGATGTGGCGCACCGAGCCCGAGCGTTTCACCAATCGCATCGAGGTGGCGGGCCTGTACTGGCACTTCGTGGACCTGGTCTGGATCTTCCTGTTCCCGACCCTGTACCTGCTCTGACCCGAGGAGAGACGACGATGAGCGCGAGCGACGCGGAATCGATCCGGAAACAGACCCGGGCCTATATCGGGGTGTTCTTCGCCCTGATGGTCCTCACCGTCCTGACGGTCGCCGTCAGCTACTTCCACATGCCGGTCGTGCTGGCCGTGGTGGTGGCCCTGGCGATCGCGAGCTTCAAGGGCTCGCTGGTGGCGGCGGTCTTCATGCACCTCTCCCACGAGCGGAAGGTGATCTACTGGGTGCTGATCCTGACGGTGGTCTTCTTCATCGTGCTGATGGCCATCCCGTCGTTGTGGCAGTGGAACCTGCGGACCGTACGATGAGCCTGTCGCTGCGCTCGTTCCACCTGTTCTTCATCGCCGTTTCGGTGCTGCTGGCGGTGTGGGTCGGGGCATGGGGCGTGCAGAGCTATCTCACGACGAAGAGCGTGGGCGACCTGGCCCTGGGAATGATTTTCTTCGTGCTGGGATTCGTCCTGCTGATCTACGGCCGGAGCGTGCGCAAGAAGCTCCGCGCCCTGGCTCCCGAGGACGAGGAGTGATGTCGATGGCAACCCTCAAGATGTCGGCGTTCAAGAAGCTCGCGATCGTTCTGGCGGCGGCGTGGCTCATCCTGCCGCGGGCCGCCCTGGCCTGCGCCACCTGCTACGGCGCGGCCGACTCGCCCATGACCTCCGGAATGAACAACGCCATCCTGACCCTCATCGGCGTAGTCGGCCTGGTGTACGTCGGGATCGGCAAGGTGATCCTGGATTTCAGACGGCGTGCCAAGAAGCTCTCAGAGAAGGTAACGGTGCGGCAGCGGCTGCGCCTCATCCACGGAGAGAAACAGTGATGGAGAAGACCCTCGGACTCCCCATGGGATTTCCGCCCGACGCGTCGGCTCACGGCTTGGAGCTCGACAAGCTGACGGCCGTCGTCCACTGGTTCATGATCGTGCTGTTCGTCGGTTGGGGTATCTTCTTCCTCTACTGCCTCTTCCGGTTCCGCCGCAAGGCCAACCCGGTGGCGAGCTACGGCGGAGCGAAGGGCCACTTCTCGACCTACGGCGAGGCGGGCGTGGTGCTGGTCGAGGTGATCCTGCTGGTCGCCTTCGCCGTGCCGATCTGGGCGAAACGGGTCAACGCCGTGCCCGACAAGTCGCAGGCCGTGCAGATGCGGGTGGTGGCCGAGCAGTTCGCGTGGAACATCCATTACCCCGGCGCGGACGGCCTCTTCGGGCGCACCGATTCCAAGCTGATCACCGCCGGCTCGAACCCCCTGGGGCTCGACCGCGACGATCCGGCGGGCAAGGACGACGTCACGACGATCAACCAGCTCCACCTGCCCGTGGACAAGCCGGTGCTGATCTATCTCACCAGCAAGGACGTGATCCACAGCTTCTTCCTGCCGGAGATGCGGGTGAAGCAGGATGCCATCCCCGGCCAGGTGATCCCGATCTACTTCACGGCCGTGAAGGTCAACCCGCCGGAGGCGAAGCTGCCCGGGTGCGCCGTCAAGAAGACGTGCTGGGAGATCGCCTGCGCGCAGCTCTGCGGCCTCACCCACTACCGGATGCAGGGCTACCTGACGGTCGAGACCCAGGCGGATTACGACGCCTGGCTGGCCAAGACCGCGCCGAAGCCGGTGGTTCCGGTGGCCCCGGTACCCCCTGTAACCGTCCCGGAGACGGCGCCGGCACCGGCAGCTCCCCCGGCGGCGGGCGCGGTCTAGAAGCCCGTCTTCAGCTCGAACCGATCGAAGGGCGTCCCCTGGGGGCGCCCTTCTTTTGTCTTCGGAGCTAGAATCGCCCCCGCCATGCTCCAGATCCAGGATCTTCCCGCGGTCAACGCGACCCTGAATGCCCTATCCGCCCTCTTGCTGATGACGGGCTACGTGATGATCCGGCAGCGGCGCACCATCGCCCACCGGAACGTCATGATCGCCGCCCTGGTCTCCTCGACGCTGTTCCTGACCTCGTACCTCATCTACCACGCGCACGTGGGGTCGAAGCACTTCCCGGGCACCGGGGGGGCGCGCACGCTCTACTTCGCCATCCTGCTCACCCACACGGTCCTCGCCGCGGCCGTGCCCTTCCTGGCCGGCATCACCGTCTGGCGGGCCTACCGGCAGCGCTACGCCGAGCACCGGCGCATCGCCCGCTGGACGCTGCCGATCTGGCTCTACGTCTCGGTGACGGGGGTGGTGGTTTACTGGATGCTGTACCGGATGAGCTGGTGAGCCATCCTTTTGGTTTCTGGCTCCGTATTTAGAGAGTAGACTCGCAGTCAATCCATGGACCCCAATTCGAATTCAGAGGAGACGCCAATGAAGAAAGACAACGTCAGCAGGAGAGATTTCGGCAAGCTGACCCTCGCTGCCTTCGGCGGCGTGCTCGCCGGCTCGGTTCTCGGTGGAAGCCTGCTCTCGGCGGACGAGAAGGAGATGGCCAAGGACGCGCACGCCTGCTGCGGCCTGAACGCCTGCAAGGCCCAGGGCGCCGGCGGCAAGAACGACTGCGCCGGCCAGGGCTCGTGCTCCACCACCGAGGCCCACGGTTGCGCCGGCTCGAACGCCTGCAAGAACCAGGGCGGCGAGGGCGTCAACGAGTGCAAGGGCCACGGCAGCTGCACGGTGCCGATCAAGGGCGACGCCTGGAAGAAGGCGCGCGCCAACTTCGAGGCCTCGATGACGAAGGCCGGCAAGAAGTTCGGTCCCGCCCCCGCCTCCTGCAGCGCGTCCTAAGCCCCTCCGGAAGACGTTCCGGGATGGCGGTGCCCCGCGTCGGGCCGCCATCCCGAATTCCCCAAAGGAGCTTCGATGAAGCCACCCCGCCTCGGCCACGACAACCTCGGACTCGGAGTCGGGCTGCGCAGCGTCCACTTCGACTACATCCTGAAGAACCAGCCGGAAGTGGATTGGTTCGAAATCATCAGCGAGAACTTCATCGACTCGCAGGGCCGGCCGCGCTACGTGCTGCAGCAGATCGCCGAGCGCTACCCCGTGGTGATGCACGGCGTCTCGCTGTCGATCGGCTCCTCCGACCCGCTCGACATCGAGTACCTGAAGAAGCTCAAGCGGCTGGCCCGGGAGGTCGACGCGAAGTGGATCTCCGACCACCTCTGCTGGACGGGCGTGCTCGGCCGCAACACCCACGACCTCCTGCCGGTCCCCTTCACCGAGGAGACCCTGCGCCACGTGGTGGAGCGCGTGCGGGTGGTGCAGGACGTCCTCGAGCGGCCGTTCGTGCTGGAGAACCCCAGCTCCTACATCACCTTCCAGGACTCGACGATGGACGAATGGGAGTTCGTCTCCCGCATGGCGGAGGAGGCCGACTGCGGCCTGCTGCTCGACGTCAACAACGTCTACGTGTCGAGCTTCAATCACGACATGGATCCCGACCAGTTCATCCGTTCCCTGCCGCACGAGCGGATCGTCCAGTTCCATCTCGCGGGCCACACCGACTACACCACGCACCTGATCGACACGCACGACAACCACGTCATCGATCCGGTCTGGGACCTCTACCGCACGGCGCACCAGCTCACGGGCGGCGTCTCGACCCTGCTCGAGTGGGACGCCAACATCCCGCCCTTCCCGGTCGTCCACGAGGAGGTGCTGAAGGCCAAGCGGTTCATGGGCGAGCAGTTGACGGCGCCGGAAGAGACGGCGGAGGAATCCCCCGTCCTCGCCGGAGCGGGCTCCAGCGTGCCCCACCCGCTCCACCACATCCGGCCGGAGGTCGATTGAGCGGACCCCGCTCGCTCGAGGTGGTGCAGCGCTGGTTCCAGGCCGTGGTCTCCCATCCCGACGGGGTGGAAGGAGGGGCCGTCTCGCCGGACGCGCAGGAGCTGATCCGGCTGGACCGCGGCCAGCTCGAGGCGGTGGTCCGCCGCTCGCGCAACCTCACGGCGTCCGAGCGGCTGTCGATCTACGCCAACGCCTACTACTCCCGCCTGCTGGAATGCCTGGGCGCCTGCTTCCCCATCCTCAAGCAGGCCTTGGGCGACGAGGTCTTCGACAGCTTCGCCTTCGAGTACCTCCAGCGCTACCCCTCGCGCAGCTACACGCTGGACCATCTCGGGCAGCACTTTCCCAAGTTTCTCGACGAGACCCGGCCCGAGCCCGAGGAGGGTTCGGAGCCGGGCGGTGTGGACTGGCCCGACTTCCTGATCGACCTCGCCACCTTCGAGTGGACGATCGCCAAGGTGTTCGACGGTCCCGGCGTCGAGGGCCGGACGCTCCTGACGCCCGAGGCGCTCCAGGCCTTCCCGGCCGAGCGTTTCGCGGACGCCCATCTGGTTCCCGTTCCCTGCCTGACGCTTCTCGCCTTCCGCTTTCCGGTCAACGCCTACTACACGGCGGCGCGGCACGCCGAAGAAGGCAAGGAGGTCCCAATCCCCGCGCCCGCGAACGAGTGGGTCGCCGTGACCCGCCGCGAGTTCGTGGTCAGGCGATATCCCCTCAGCCCCCCGCAACATGCGCTGCTGACGGAGATCCTGGCGGGCTCGACGGTAGGCGAGGCCATCGCGGCCGCCGCCGAAGCGAGCGATCTCGACGACGAATCCCTGGCCGTCGAGCTGCGGGCGTGGTTCCGCTTCTGGGTGGCGGAAGAGTTTTTTCTCTCGGTCGCCTGAAAATTCATTCGTCCTGAAGAAGCTTGCTCCGCTCTGGCGAAGATTCAGCCGCCCTGGGGAAGCCGACATTGGCCTGGAGAAGCTGACGACGGCTTGGGGAAAACTCAGCCGTCCTGGAGAAGCTGACGGCGTTCTGGAGAAGATGACAACGCCCTGGGGAAAGCTCAGTCGTCTTGGGGAATCCGACATCGGCCTGGAGAAGATGACGGCGGCTTGGAGAATCCGACAACGGCTTGGGGAAGATTCAGTCGTCTTGGGGAAGCCGACATCGGTCTGGAGAAGATGACGGCGGCCTGGGGAATCCGACAACGGCTTGGGGAAGATTCAGTCGCCCCGGAGAAGCCGACGACGGCGCGGAGAAGATGACGGCGGCTTGGAGAATCCGACAACGGTCTGGAGAAAATTCAGTCGCCCTGGAGAAGCTGACGACGTCTTGGGGAAGCTGACAACGGTCTGGAGAAGATTCAGTCGCCTTGGAGAAGCCGACATCGGCGCGGAGAAGATGACAACAGCCTGGGGAAGGTGACGACGGGCGGGAGAAGCTTGCGCCGCTCTGTGGAAGACAGAGTCATCCTGGGGAGCCTCGTGTCGTTCTGGGGCGACCGCCAATGCCTGGGTCGTCAGGCCGCCCTCTTTTACGTCTTGCCTCGGAATCCATGGAGCGCCCAAACCGCGAGCCCGTAGGGCGCCAGACTTCTAGCCCAGGGCGGCAGCCCTGGGAACGGACACCCCGCCCTCCCAAAGAGCCCCGCAGGGGCGGCAGACTTTTTCCAGGGCGTGAGTCCCGGCTGAGCCGAAAGAGTCTGCCGCCCCTGGCGGGGCTCTGGGGCGGTTGGGGCGCTCGTTCCCAGGGCTGACGCCCTGGGCTAGAAGTCTGGCGCCCTACGGGCTCACGGTTGCGCTCTTCTGCCTGCTGCGACTGCAACGGCGTTATCAAGTCCGAGGCATCTTGGCGTGGCGGACCTGGCAGGAAGCGGGGCCCCCGGTTCGTTTTACCCGGCGGGAGACTCGTTCCGGCCGGCGGGCCATCCATTCCGACCGGCGAGCGACTCGTTCCGCCCGGCGGACGACTCGTTCCGACCGGCGGACCAACTTTTGACTCCGGCGAGCCGTTCGTTCCGGCCGGCGAGTGGCTCGTTCCGACCGGCGAGCCGTTCGTTCCAACGGGCGGGCGACTCGTTCCGCCCGGCGAGCCAACTTTTGACTCCGGCGGGTCATCCGTTCCGGCCGGCGGATGAACTTTAAGGTCCGGCGAGCCAACTTTAAGGTCCGGCGGATGAACTTTAAGGTCCGGCGAGCCAACTTTAAGGGAGTGTCAGAACTTTTGTGTGTGAGAGGGTTTAGAGACGCCCCTCGGCAGCGTTTGTAAAGCGCTGTCCGTAGAGGATGGCAAACTGGTTCATGGCGGCCTTCCAGTGGATGTCGGCTCGGGTCC
>Ga0207681_10000304_pt1 | contig 36250 bp, 40 predicted proteins | sample KBSS53metaG_FD_184324 | JGI IMG/M metagenome (GOLD analysis project Ga0207681, IMG submission 184324) | Switchgrass rhizosphere microbial communities from Kellogg Biological Station, Michigan, USA - KBS S5-3 metaG (SPAdes) (version 2) | ecosystem: Host-associated > Plants > Roots > Rhizosphere... | reverse complement strand
GCCGCGGTTCTACCTGCTCAGCCATTGCGCGACCACGGCAGCACGCGCCGCGCGCCCCTGCTCGTCCAACGTCGAATACGCGCCGCCGCGCTCGCGCAGGAGGGCGAGTTTTTCCGATTTCAGGTTAGCGCCGCGCACCGGGTAGCCATAGTTCGCGTAGCGCACGCGCTCGAGCGCCGCGTCCTCCTCGTCGTACCAGATCCATTCCTCGACGAAGCGGAACGCGGTGTCCTCCAGCGCCTCGTCCGGCGCCTCCGGATCGACCAGCTCCAGGCGGCCGCCAAACCAGCGGAAATAGGTATGCCGCTGATCGGTGACGGCGTAGCCGATCAGCGCGCCATCCGGCGCCCGGTTGCAAGTGAGACCGATCTCGAGACGGCCGTCCTCACCGACCTTGACGTCGACCAGCGAGTCGTCGACGCGAGTGCTCTCTTGCTCGGTGGGCTGTCCGTTCTCGATCACCGCGCGCCCGCGCACGCCGTCGCGCTCCCATTCCACCTCCACGCGCAGCTCGGGAAACTCGGCCGAGGCCATGGTGAAAGCGGGAAACGGAATGCCGCGCCGCGGCTGGAAGCGGTACTCGAGCGTGCCGGGATGGTGATGCTCGGTGTAGTCCTCGGCGTCCGCGTCGCGCACCATCAGCCAGCGCAGGCGCTCGCGGAAATCCTCGAGGCGCCCCGCGCCGCTGATGCGCACGACTGCGGTGAACACGCCGCCCTAGCTGTCGTACTTGAAGGACAGTGCCAGCCGCGCGCGGAACTGCACCACCTTGCCGTCCTCGATCTTCACGTCGAGTTTCTCGATCTCCGCGATGCGCAGGTCGCGCAGCGTGCCCGCGGCGGTGCGCACTGCATTGCGGGCCGCGTCCTCCCAGGAGTTCGCGCTGGTGCCGATCACTTCGGTGACGCGATAAACGGTACCGCTGCCTTTCTTCGCCATGGCTTGTTCTCCTCGTGGTCGCGGGCGAACCCCGCGAACCCATTCTATACGGCTGGAATGCGCCGCCAATAGCGGGGGCGAAGGCTGCGCTCTCCCCTGATGTCGAGGGCACCGCTCCCGAGCAGCACCTGGACCGCCCCGTCCAGATCGGTGCGCAGCACGCGCACCCCCGCCCCGTCGTAGCGCGCGAGCACTTCCCGCGTCGGGTGGCCGAAGCGATTGCGATAGCCCGCAGGAACCACGGCCCAGCGCGGCGCCACCGCCTCGATGAACGCCTCGCTGGAGGACGTCCGGCTGCCATGATGGGGGACCAGGAGAACATCGGTCTTCAGGATCGAGGAACTCCTTGCCAGAAAATCTTCCGCTGCGCGCTCGATGTCTCCGGTGAGCAGCATCGCGCCGCCTGCCGTCTGCACGCGCAGCACGCAGCTCTGGTTGTTGCGCCGCGCCACTTCCCAGCCCGGCGACGGATGCAGGAACTCGAAGCGCACGCCGTCCCACTCCCACCGAGTCCCTGCCGCGCAGCGCGCCGCCTCCGGCACCAGCGCATTCAGCGCGTGGGCCGGCGGCAACGAAGAGGCCAGCGCACGGACTTCGAAAGTCTCGAGCACGGTGAGCGCGCCGCCGAGGTGATCGAGGTCCTCATGGCTGAGCACCATCATGTCGAGGCGGCCGATTCCCTGCCCGCGCAGCAAAGGCACGACGATGCGGCCGCCGCTGTCGGCCTCGGGACCGTACGCAGGACCCGCGTCGTAGAGCAGCGTGCGCGTCGCGGTGCGCACCACGACCGCGAGCCCCTGACCCACGTCGAGCGCGCTGATCCAGGCCTCGCCCACGGCGGGCGCGGGCGAGCCGAGCGCGAATGCCGGCAGCATGAGGGCAATGCCGGCGGGGCGCGACGGCACGCCGCGCGGCGCGATCAGCCAGACCGCGCCCGCCATCGCCGCCGCCACCGCCCAGACCGGCGGCACGTGCTGCTGCCAGAGCGCGCCGGGCAGCGACGCGCACCATTCCAGGAATACCAGCAGCCAACTAACGAGCCATTCTGCGGCGTCGAGCAGGAATCGCACGGGCACGACTACGGCGAGCAGCGCGAGCGGCGTAACCACGACCGAGACCACGGGTATCGCCACTGCATTGGCCAGCGGACCCGCTACCGAGATCTGGCCAAAGAGGAGCAGCGCGGCCGGCGCCAGCCCGACGGTGATCGCCCACTGCATGCGGATCCACTGCACGACGCGCGGGCCGGCCTGCGCGACGTAGAAAATCAGCGCCACCGCGCCGAACGACAGCCACAGGCCGGGCGCGAGCGGCGCCCACGGGTCGGCGGCGACGATCACCGCGAGCGCGAGTGCCAGGGTGCGCGAGGGCGAGGCGATGCGCCCACACCAGAGTGCCAGCGCGACCACCGTCACCATGTAGAACGTGCGCTGCGCAGGCACCGCGAAACCCGCGAGCAGCGTATAGCCGAGCGCGGCGACGATCGCCGCCGCGGCCGCGGCCTTGCGCGCCGGCAGGCGCAACGTCGCGGCCGGAACGCGCCGCCACCCGAACGCGACGAGCCACGCCGCGAGGCCCGAGACCAGCGTGACATGCAATCCCGAGATGCTCATCAGGTGCGTGACGCCGGTGCGATTGAAGAGCCGCCATTCCTCCGCGGAGATGGCCCGCTGGTCGCCGACCGCGAGCGCGGCGAGGATGCCCGCAGCCGGGGTCGCACCGAGCTCGGCCTGGAAGCGATCGCGCACGGACTCCCGAGCTTTTTCGATCAGGTCCGAAATGCCATTCCTCGATCCAATCTTCCTTCGCTCTCCCCGCTGCCTTACGTACCCCGTGGCTCCGATGCCGCGCTCGAGCAGCCAAGCCTCGTAGTCGAAGCCGTACGGATTGACGTTCCCATGGGGCCTGCGCAGCCGCACCGTGAACAGCCAGCGCTCGCCCGGATGCACCGCCTGCTCGAGCAGCGCCGCACCCTCCTCGGACCACGGCGTGCGATGCCATGAAAGCAGCAGCTTGCCCGGCAGCCGAGCGCCGCCGGGCACGGACTCGACTTCGAACTCGAAGCGCACCGAGCGCTCGCTCAGCGCCGGCAGGCTCGACACCACGCCGACCACGTCGAGGTCGCGCCCCTCGAGCTCCGGCGCGAGCCAGTCCGCCATGCGCAGGTGCGCGAGCGCCGCGGCCCAGAGGAACCCGACGGCGAGCGTGAAAAGCGGCGCGAGCTTCGGCCGCAGCCAGAGTCCCGCGCAGCACGGCAGCAGCGCCGCAAACCACGCCGCGCCCGGCAGCTCGGCCTGCAGCTGAAGCGCCGCGGCGCCGGCTGCGAAGGCCAATGCGGCCAGGGTCATCTACAATCAACGCGGCCCGCCGCTCCGAGATGACGCCCGCCTGACGTGCCGCGCAAGTTTTTCCGAAGGTACCTGCCCGATCCCGAGGCGGTGCGCAGCAGCCGCATGGTGGCGTGGTGCGGGCCCTGGCTCGGGCATCCGAACCTCTGGCACCTCAACCGCCGCTCGGTGCCCGGCGCGGTCGCGATCGGCCTGTTCTCCGGGCTGGTGCCCGGCCCGCTGCAGATGCTGACCGCGCTGCTAATCGCCATCCCGTGCCGCAAGAACATTCCGGTGGCGCTGATCGTGACGCTCTACACCAACCCGCTCACCATCGTGCCGATCTATTTTCTGGCCTATGCCTACGGCCGCCTGCTGCTGCCCGGTGTGCAGGGCCCGTTCATTTTGCCGTTCGCGACCGACTGGGGCGACATCCCCGGCTCGCTTCGCGCGCTGGGCGAATGGATGCTCGCGCTCGGTAAGCCGCTCGGCGTCGGACTGATCGCGCTCGGGCTGACGCTGGCCGCGATCGGCTATGCCGTCACGCGCCTCGGCTGGCGTGCATGGGTGGTTGCACAGTGGCGCGCGCGCGCTCGCCGGCGCGCGATGCACGCATGACACACGAGGAATTCGTCACGGCCTACCAGGCGGGTCGGCTGCGCGTGCGCATCGACCGTGCCGCCGCCGCGCGCTTTGTGTCCGGCCGCGCCATGCTGCCCCTCGTCATGCTGCCGATCCTCGGCCTGGGCGTCGCGCTTGCGTTGGTGGGCTACCTGATCGCCGGCATCAGCGTGTTCCTCCTGGCGCTGGTTCTGCGCTTCGTGGTCAAGCGCAGCAGCGACGGCTTCCTGCTATGGCGCGCGCTGCGCGATGCGGAGTTCTACCAGCAGGTGCGCGCCGCGGGTGTCCTCGCGGTGGAGGAAACCTGACAAAAAGAAGGGGGCGCGGACTAAGCCGCGCCCCCGTGTAGCGATCTTGATTCTTGGCTAAGACTACTTGCAGCCAAACTTGGCGCGGACCGCCGCCATGCCGTCACTGTCGTCGTAGATCCCGGAAGCCGCAGCTTCCGGCACGCCGGGTTCGTTCGCCAGCGCGCTGCGGTAGTGCTCCAGAGACTGCGAGAGCCTGGCACACGCCGCGGCCGTGTCGCCCACGCGGCTGTGCGCCGCGGCGAGGCGAAGCGCGGCTGCGCTCGCGGACCGGTAGTCCTCGCTTGAGCCCGATGCAAGCGACGTAAACCCGAGCAACACCACAACGAAATACTTGCTGAAGCTGGCCACGATTTCCTCCTGTCGAAATTTGCCTTGGAAGGCAGCGGGGCCAGACTAATGGCGCTCGGCGTTTCCGGGGGTCAGCCTTCGTCAGGAGGACAGTTGCTGACTGTCCTAACGCTTTTTTGTCAAACGCGGGCCTGGAGCTTGTGAGGCGGTCTTTACCGTTCCTTGCACGGATCCATAGTATTCGCGCAGCACTTGCAGGACCTCCGGCCGGCTGAACTCGGCGGGGACTTCCGCGCCCTCGGACAGCGCTTGGCGCAGCCTGGTGCCCGAGAGAAGCAGCCGGTCGCTCGGGTCGTGCGGGCAGGTGCGCGCCGACGCCATGCCGACGCAGCGATAGCACCAGAAGGTCTGGTCGACTTTCATCGCCTGGATCTTCAGCGTGCCCGGCGGAATTTCGTCGAATATCCGCTGCGCAGCGTAAGGCTCGTAGAAGTCGCCCACCCCGGCATGGTCGCGTCCGATCACGATATGGCTGCAGCCGTAGTTCTGTCGAAACAGTGCGTGCAGCAGCGCTTCCCGAGGGCCGGCATAGCGCATGGCGAGCGGATAGCCTGCCTGGAGCACCGTGCCGTTCGGGAAATAGCGCTCGAGCAGCACGGCAATTGCGCGCACGCTGACTTCCGCCGGCACGTCCCCGGGCTTCAGTTTCCCGAGCGGCGAATGGACGAGGACGCCATCGCAGACCTCGGCGGCGATCTTCACCAGGTACTCGTGCGAGCGGTGCATGGGATTGCGGGTTTGAAATGCGGCCACCTTGGACCAGCCTCTCGCTTCGAACAGCGCCCGGGTCTGTGCCGGAGGGAGATAGATTTGCGCATAGCGCCGCGAAAAATCTCCTCGCGAAAGGACTTTCACCGCACCGGCCAGGTTGACGGCGCCCTGGCCCATCACCATCACAACCCCGGGATGCCGCGGGTCGGCGGTTCCGAAAACCGCCCGGCATTCGACCTCCTTGTCTATCCGGTATTTCTCCGCGACCTTGATGGTCGCGAGCACCTCGCCCGAGGCGGGTTCGACCAAGGCCGCTTCGCCACCCGGGCGGATGCCGCCGGCAGTCGCCTCATCAGCCGAAAGCGTGATCGGGATCGGCCAGAACAATCCGTCGCTGAGGCAGTAGCTTCGGCAGACCCCCTCCCAGTCCGCGTGGGTCATGAATCCGCGAAGCGGCGTGAAGCCGCCGATCCCGAGCATCATGAGATCGCCGAATTCGCGCGGATTGAGCGGGATGCGCGGCATCCGCGCGGCACGGGCTCGTTCCTCGTCGAGCTCCTCATCTGCCAGCAGCAGCGGCTTCAGCGCTGGCGCACCGTGCGGCGGCACAAGGCGGCTCACCGCGCTACCAATAGACACTGATGTGGTACGCGGCAACGAGGATCGCCGCCGCGAGTACCAGGAACGGGAGGTAGGCGAAGATTCTGATGCTCAAACCCTGAACGGCAAGGGGAAGAAGAAATTGATCACGTACAGCAAGCCGACCGCGCCAGTCACGGTGCCGAGCATCGCGTTGAGAACCACCTCAGGCACGTGGAGCTGGGTCTTCGCCGCCACCCATGAGCCGAAGATGCCCCCGGCAGCGGCGAAGAAACCCCAGGCCCATTCGGGCTGGATCGCGGTTGCCCCCGTGAGCGGCAGCACGACGCAATAGGCGATGAGGCCCGTGGCGGAGAGCACGATGGCGTAGGGGATCGTCGCCGCCGGCACGACGTACATCGGCAGCTTGTAGACCACGACGAGGAACGGCACGATCAGGAACGCGCCGCCGAGGCCAAGCGCCGATGAGATTACGCCGACCGCCGCGCCTACGAGAAACAGCACACGTTGGTCGAGCGTCCACCGTTCCCCGCGATAGCCGATCGTCAGACGGCCGCCTGCGTCGGCCAGCGTCTCGATGCGCGCCGGCTGGCCGGGAAAACTGCTGCCGGGTGCTTTTTCGCGTGCCGCAAGTCCACGCAGCACCTTGTGGCATAGCTGCGCGCCGACCACAACCAACGCAAGTCCCAAGACAAAGCGAAAGGCGGTCGCGTCGGCGAGCAGGCTTGCGCGCATGAACGGCCCGATCAAACCGCCGACGACGCCGCCCGCGCACAGCCAAAGCGCGAAATCCCGGTTCCACTGTCCGGTGCCGCGAAAGCCAAGAAGGGCGCCGATGGGGTTGAGGAAGGTCAGCAGCAGTGTCGAGGGTGTGACGTGCGCATTCGAGAATTGCAGCACCGACGTGGTGTAGGGCAGCGCGAAGATTCCGGCGGCCTGGCCGACCAGCGCCATCGTGTACCCGGTCCACACACCCATCCAGATGACGTGCCATACCGGCACGCGCACCTGCGCGAGCGGGTAAGCCTGATCGCCGCCAGGGACAAATCCGTGCTGGAGATACGCGCAAAGAAATCCCAGCGCGAGTGCCGCGGCGATGAACGGCGCCTGTTGGAGTGCGAACTCCCGCGCGGCTATAGAGCCGACTTGCCCGCGTAGCGACGCTTGACGCACAGATACTCTTTCCAGTAGCGCCATGCCCGCTGGCCCATGATCATCTCCTCGTGCGGGTGCCCGATCGGGAACTGGTTCTTCGGCACGTCGGAGTCCTTCCACAGGCCCGCCCGCTTTCTTTCCGCGCGCTGATCGACGAGCCAGTCGTTATAGCTCTCGTACACGACGTGGCCCTCGGGCGCGTCCATGGTGGCGGCGCGAGTACGTCCGTCGAGCTCGCGCCACAGCGCGATCTGCTCTTCGGTGATCTTCACCGGCTGCACGTCCAGCTTGTAGCCCGCCTCTTCCAGCTCCTTCCCGGCTACCGCGGCGAAGATCCCCTGGTCCCGGAGGCTGAGCTGACGCCTGTAGATGCCGATGTAACGGTCGCTGGTCTCGTGGCCGAGGGGCTTGTGGTCCTTGGTCGCGCCACGGTTCTTCGCCAGCTCGGTCTTGTGGAACTCCAGCATCTGCGGAGCGAAATCCTCGCGCAGAAACTTGCATGCCGTTTTCAGCACGCCGACGGGATCCTTGACCAGCTCTTCATATCGCAAGTCCATCCACTGGTCGGCGCGCAGCGTCTTGCGCCAGGGCTTCACTGCGTTCTGGCACAGCGCCCAGCTCTCGGCCGCGCAGAAGATGTTGGTCGGACCGAACGCTGAGTCGAGGTAATCCGCGCTGGCGTCGCGGCCGTCGCGTGTGATGAAGATGAATTGGGCGTTCGGGAAGTCCTCAAGGATCTCTTTGACGAAGAACAGGTTGTGCGGTGTCTTCTCCCCCCAGCGAGGCTTGTTGCCGACGCTGCGCGCATACCGCTCGTGCATTGCGCAGTAGATTCCGGCGAAGCTGGGTTCCTTGAGGTCCGCGAGAATCTCGTCGAGGATGGTGCGCGGGTTGACCTTCATTCCCCAGAACGGGGTCTTCAACCCGAAAACCATCTCCCCGGCCAGCGTACGCAGATTTTCCGTTCGGGAAAGATCGCCATAGCTGTAGAGGTAGGGCCTGAATCGCGGGTAATACCAGACCACCTCGGGGACCGCGATGCGGGGATGGCAGCCAAGCATCGCCATGACCAGCGTGGTGCCGGAGCGCTCCGCCCCGATCATGATGATCGGCCGTTCTTTGAGCGTGACGGGCATTTCTCGTTCAGTCCTGTTCTTCGCTTTAGAGACTATCTAGACCGTCCCACTGAGCAGAAGGCGATCTTAGCGGCTTCACCTCCTCGCCGAGCCATTTCAGGAAGGCGATGAACTCGTCGCGTGGTGTTTCCTTGAAGCCGGCGGGCAGGTTTATTTTCTTGAGGATGGCGCGTCCGCTCTCGGTCGCATCCAGGGCGAGAATGGCCGCACGGAGCTTCACGACCTGCGCGTCGGAAAGCGCGGGTGATGCGATGAACGGCATGTTGATCTGGTCGCGGCTCCTCGCGATGATCCGGCCGCCGTTCTTTTCCCAGGAGCGTCCGGCGGCCGAAGCGGAATTGACCACCCCGACGTCGAAAAAGCCATTGTCCAGCGACCAGGCGATCGCCGCTTGGTCGCGCATAGAGCGCACGTTTTCCTTGCTCATGTCGATCTTGTTGTCGCGCAGCATCGCATTGGCCGCCCGCCACATGTTGGAATATTGATCCGGGGTGACGATGCTCTTGCCCCTCACATCCGCGATGGTCTGCAGCGTCGAGGCCTTCGGCACGATGAAAAGCGTCCGATAGGGCTCTTTGGCCGTCGCCACCGGCTGGTAGCCGAAATCGCGCACCGCCTGGGCCGGAACGTCGTTGGGACGCGCCAGCAGAAGCTCGTAGGCCTGCTTCTTCAGGTTCTCTTGCAGCCTGTCGCGATTGCGTACGTTCACGACCGCGACCTGGACTGTGAGCGCTGTGCCGACCACTAGCGCGAATTCTTCATAGCGCTGCAGGACCTCGAGGTAATCCGCGTTGGCGGCTCCGCCCTCGTTGACGGCAAGAATGATCCGAGCCTCGCTCTGGTCCGCCGCTGGTTTTGTGGCCGGTTTCTGCGCCATCGCGTTCGCGCCCGCTCCAATAGCGAGCAGGACCAATACGAGCCGCAGGGCGCGGACGGCCGCGTGGCGTTGCATGATCGGTTTCATCTTGTCTCCCTTGGTCACTTTCGGACCTTCCGCTGCTACGACCAAAGGCAGCCACTGCAGTCGGTTTCCCGCATGCAGCCCGGCTGCCTTGGCGTGGTCGCTTTAGGCCCGTGGCTTTGCGTCCCAGGCTTTCGCCCGGTTTGCCCTCACCAAGCTAACAATGCAAGCGCCGGCGCCAACTACCTAAGGCAGTTCTTCACGATGGCGGAGGAAACCAGACTGGAAGAGCAAGTCGAAGATCTATTCCATCTCGAGCGTTATCCCGTCATCCGATAAAGCGATCGAACAGGACTTTTTTGTCGATCGTTAGTCGCGCGCTCGCCACCGCGTACTGCGCACATTTCGGGCAAAGCACGATGCGATATGCTGCCTACCTACCTAATCCACTCGTCCAATCGATGTCTGCGCGGCCTTTGCAACCCATTCACAGCACCCAACGTGGCGACGCTCGCACGGTTAACGCCGCCGTCGGTGGGCAGGGCGCGATCGGCGTGGAGAACCTGTCGGTGGAATTCAAGCGCGACGGCATGCGCACGGTCGCCGTGCAGGACATCGCTATCGAAATCGCGCCAGGCGAGTTCACCGCGCTGCTCGGTCCTTCGGGCTGCGGCAAGTCGACGCTCCTGAACGTGATCGGCGGCATGGTCCGCCCGACCCGCGGGGAAGTCCGCATCGACGGCGCTCCGGTCACAGAGCCGAGCGCGCGCTGCGGCGTCGTTTTCCAGCAGCATTCGCTGTTCCCGTGGATGACCGCCCTGGGCAACGTCGCCTTCGGGCCGCGCATGCTGGGCCATGCGTCCCCCGAGTCGGTAGCGCGGGAGTTTCTCGCTCTCGTCGGCCTGGAGAAGTTCGCCCACGCCTACCCGGCGCAGCTCTCGGGCGGAATGCAACAGCGCGTCGGCATTGCCCGCGCGCTGGCGACGCGGCCGCAAGTGCTCCTGATGGACGAGCCGTTCGGCGCGCTCGACGCCCAGACGCGCAGCATCATGCAGGAGGAGCTGCTGAAAATCTGGTCGGAGCTCAAGACCACCGTGGTGTTCGTCACGCACGACGTCGACGAAGCGCTCTACCTTTCGGACCGGGTCTTCGCCATGAGCACCGCGCCCGGTGGCATCAAGGAGGAGATCCGGATCGACCTTGGCCGGCCGCGCACGCCCGAAATCGCGCTGAGCGAAAAATACGGCGCGCTGGACCGGCGGGTCCGCCGGCTGATCCGCGAGGAGACCCTGAAAGTGTTCAACAGCGCCTCCCGCTGAGGTAACGCATGCAACGCACCTTGGCTAGAGAATCAGCGGCGACCGCAGCGCGGTCCGAGCGGCCTCCGCGCATCACCCTGCGCAGCCTGCTGGCCGGGCCGGGCTGGGTCGCCAACGCTCTCTGGGCCGCCGCCGGCATCGGCCTGTTCGTGCTGGTCTGGACGCTGATCGCCCGGCGGCTCGGCAATCCGGTGCTGCTGCCGACCCCGGCTGCGGTGCTCGAGGGCTTCTATCAGCTGCTCGCCGACGGCTACCTGGTCCAGGACGTGCTGGCGAGCCTGAAGCGCGTGTTCACCGGATTCCTGATCGCTGCCGCCATCGGCGTGCCGCTCGCGATGCTGCTGGCCTACTTCCTGCCGCTGCGCCGGCTGGTCCTGCCGCTGGTCACGCTGCTGCGGCCGATCCCGCCGATCGCCTGGATCCCGATCGCGATCCTATGGTTCGGCATCGGCGACAAGCCGAGCTTCTTCATCACCGCGATCGCGGCCTTCTTCCCGATCTTCCTGAACTCGTTCTTTGGCGGCACCTCGGTCGAGGAGCAGCACATGAACGCGGCGCGCTCGCTGGGTGCCAAGAAGGCGTCGCTGCTCATCCGCATCCTGTTCCCGTCGGCGCTGCCGATGATCTGGACCGGCCTGAAGATCGGGCTCGGCCAGTCGTGGATGGCGGTGGTGACCGCCGAGCTGATCGCGGCGCAATCGGGCCTGGGCTACATGATCCAGACCAGCCGCCTGAATCTCGAGACGAGCTACGTGCTCGTCGGCATGGTGACGATCGGGGTGCTCGGATCGCTGATGGGGCTCGCCCTCTCCGGCGTCGAGCGCTACGTGCTGCCCTGGAAGCGGAAGTAGCAAGCGGAGCGGAGGCGATGATGAGAATGAAAAACGTGTTTTGGTTTGCGTTGCTCCTGTTCTCGGCCGGCGCCGCCGCCCAGACGCCGGTGCAGATCCGCATTGCCTATCCCAGCGGCATGAACGGCCAGATTCCGGTCGTCATGGAGCGCACCGGCATCGCCAAGAAGCACGGCCTCGACGCGCAGTTCGTATTCTTCCAGTACGGTCCGCCGATGATGGAAGCGCTCGCCTCGGGCCATATCGACGCGGTGGTGACCAGCCTGATGCCGGTGACGACGTTCCTCTCGCGCCAGCCCAATGCCGCGGTGGTCGTCGCGAGCCTGGGCAGGTCGAGCTACTCGCTCATGGTGCCGAAGAACAGCACGGCGAAATCCGTGGCGGATCTCAAGGACAAGCGCATCGCGGTGTCTTTCAATTCCGACTCGCACCTCGACCTGTTGCGCCTGCTCAAGGAGCGCAACCTGGATGCTCGGAAGGAGATCCGACTGCTCAACGTGCAGCCGAACGAGCTCGTGCTCGCGCTCCAGGACGGCTTCACCGACGCCATCGTCATCCGCCAGCCGCAGGTCCTGAAGATGCAGCAGCTCGGTGCGCGCGTGGTGCACACCTGGCCGTTCGAGTTCGTCTCCATCATGCGCGCCGAATACCTGACGCGCAACCCGGACGCGCTCAGGCGCTACCGCGAGGCGTTGCGCGAGGCGGTGCACTACACCGCCACCAACAAGGAGCAGGCGAGCGTCTGGTTCGGCGAGCGGCTGCGCATCGAGCCCGAGGTCGTGCGCAAGGTCTCGGAGGACGATCCGAACTGGCGCGGGGTGAAAACGCTGCGCGACGTATCGATCGACCTGTCACCGAGCGTGCGCAAGCGGATGATCGACTGGTTCGAGGCGAGCTACGAGCACGGCATGATCAAGGGCAAGGTGGATACGCAGGGCGGCCGGATCTTCGCCAACTAAGGGCGGACCGCCTAGACCTTCTCCCAAGCCTCCACCGGTCCGGCGACTACGCGGAAAAGCGGATGCGCCCGCGGACGGCGCACGCTGCGCAGCAGCCTCGCGCGCGCCGAGTCGCGGGTTTTCAGCTTGCGCATCAGGTGCTCCCACTCGTAATCGAGCTGCCCGCGCCGGACAACCAGGGTATTCGCGCAACGGCTGCGCGAAATCTTTCCGGCGGCGAACCTGTAGCCGCGCACCAGCGATTCCGCATGCACGGCGCGCAGGTATTCGGCAATAACCCCTATGTCCTCGAACCGCGCGAGCTGCGGATGATGTCGGTAGCCGCGGGTCCGGCCGCGCAGCACCGCCTGTGCAAGCAGCGCTTCGCGCCACAACGCAACCAGACCGCGGGCATCGAGGTACTTCGGATGCAGGCTCCAGAGACGCACTAGCGCCAGTTGAAGACACCGAAGCGATCGTGGCCGAGCAGCACATAGAACAGACCCAGGGTCGCCCTGGTCTGCGTGATGTCGCCGCCGGGGAAGCTCGCATCGCGCCGGTTGTGCAGATAGCGCACAGCGACGGCCTGCTGGCGGTAGAGGCGCAAGGTCAACGCGGCGTCGAACCGGATGATGTTGTCGTGACCGCCGGTGTCGGCTGCGGCAACCTTGCTGACGAAGTATTCGCGCCCGGTGATGTCGAACGACACCCGGTCGCCAAAGATCATGCGCAATGCGAGCAGCGCTTGCGGGGCGAGGCCATAGTGATATTCGCTGTCGGTGGTGGCGTTGACGGTGCCCACTGCGGCGTAGCCCACGCCGCCCAACAGCGTGCCTTGCAGCGAGACGATTTCCGACAGCCGCCACTCGGCGGTGGTGCCGAGCGAGAGCGCGGTGCTCGACACCCGATACGTCTGCGGCGCGATGTAGTCATAACCGCCGTAGAGCCCCCACACCCCGCGGTAACGGGGACCGAGCCGGTAGTCGTCGCCGACCAACAGACCGCGGGTGAGGACGTTCTCCACCACGTTGACGCTGGAGGCAGTGATCTGGAAGGCAAAGTAGTCGAACGGCCGCCGGTACGCGTAGTCCGGGTTTCCCGGCAGGCCATAGTCGATGGAGAAATCCGCGAGCACTTCGTCGCGCGAAAGATGGGCCGAAGTTGAATTGCCCTGCTCGTTTTGTGTGGTGCCGCTCAACGCAAGCCCGAACCGGCTGTAGTAAGGCGCACTGCGGCTGGAAAACACCGGGTCGAAGCGCTCACCGAAGGCAAGGCGGTTGAAGCCCGTGGGCGGCGATACCACCGCCGCGCCGAGCTCGCGCCAGAACTTCGGCACGCCGCCGCCGCGCTCGAGCATCAAGCTCGACATGCGGAACAGCGCCTCGCCGAGGAAGCTGCCGCCGATGCCGCTGTTGATCTGGTCGTTGCGCGAGGGCGGCGTGGTTTCACCGGCGATTTCCCAGAATATGCTGCCGGCGAAAGTGTAGGCGGCCGACTCCCAGTAGCCCAGCCCCGCCGAGCGCGCGAAGCCGTGGTACATCGATCCCTGGTACGGATGGCCGAGCTGGTTGATGTCGTACGGGTCGCTGTCGGTCACCCAGCCGCGCTGCAGGTTCTCCTTGATCGAGGACCAGCTGGTGTCGTAGTCGTCGCCCTCGAAGTAGCGCCGGTTGAACTGGTTCAGCAGCAGGTCGAACCCGATGATCTCGAGCGCCGGGATGGTGTAGCTCTTGCGCGCCTCGATCTGCTTCTCCACGCCGAGCTGCGGCAGGCGCAAGCCGCCGGACTCTTCCTCGGCGAGCGCGCCGGCGGCGAAGCCCAGAATGCTCGCCGCGCCGAATGCGAGCCGGCGAATCACGCCGCCTGCAACACCCCGTCGCTCAGCTCGTAGATACGCTCCGCGCGCGCGGCGAGAGCGCTGTCGTGCGTGACGATCACGAACGCGGTGCCGTGCGAAGCGGAGAGGCGAACCATGGCGTCGAACACTTCGTCGGCGGTGTGCGAGTCGAGGTTGCCGGTGGGCTCGTCGGCCAGCACGCACGCGGGATTGGTGACCAGGGCGCGGGCGAAGGCGCAGCGCTGGCGCTCGCCGCCGGAGAGCTCGCCCGGCTGGTGCTCGAGGCGCGCGCCCAGGCCGACTTCGGCAAGCACCTTCGCCGCGCGCTCGCGCGCCTCGCTCGGATTGGTACGCCGGATCAGCAGCGGCATGGCGACGTTCTCCACCGCGGTGAACTCCGGCAGCAGATGATGGAACTGGTAGACGAAGCCGAGTGTCGCGTTGCGCACGCGGCCGCGCTCGACCTCGCTCATCGCGCTGAACAGCTTGCCCTGGATGAGTACGCTGCCCGAGGTCGGCGCGTCCAGGCCGCCGAGCAGATGGAGCAGTGTCGACTTGCCCGAGCCCGAGCGCCCGACGATGGCGATGCGCTCGCGCGCCCGCACCTCCAGGCTCACCCCCTGCAGCACCGGCACCGGCGCCGGCCCCTGGTACGTTTTCTTCAGGTTCTTGCAGGACACCACCGCTTCACTCATAACGAAGGGCTTCCACCGGGTTCACACGCGCCGCCCGTAGGCTCGGCAGGATGGTGGCGACGAACGACAGCACCAGCGCCATCACCGCGATCGAGACCACGTCGCTCATCTGCAGGTCCGAGGGCAGGTCCGGGATCATGTAAACGTCCTTGGACAGGAACTTGATGCTGAACGCGCGCTCGATCGCCGGGACGATGACGTCGATGTTGAGCGCGGTGATGACGCCGACGATCACGCCGGCCACGGTGCCGACCACGCCAAGCACCATGCCCTGCACCATGAAGATCTGCAGGATCGAGCCCGGCGCAGCGCCGAGCGTGCGCAGGATGGCGATGTCGGCCTGCTTGTCGACCACCGCCATCGCCAGCGTGGAGATGATGTTGATCGCCGCCACGAATACGATCAGCGCGAGGATCAGGAACATCATGCGCTTCTCGATCTCGACCGCGCGGAAGAAGTTGGCGTGGCTGCGCGTCCAGTCCGAGGCGAACACGTCGCGCGGCAGCTTGTTGAGCAGCTCATACGCGACGCTGCGCGCCGCGAACAGGTCGTCCAGCTTGAGGCGCACGCCGCTCACCGCTGTGCCCATCTGATACAGCGTTTGCGCATCCTGCATATGGATCAGCGCCAGCGATGCGTCGGCATCGACCAGGCCGGCCTCGAAGATGCCCGCCACCGTGAACTGCTTCAGGCGCGGAATCACGCCCGCGGGCGTGACGATGCCCTGGGGAGCGATGAGCGCGATCTTGTCGCCGCGCGTCACGCCGAGGGCGCGCGCGAGGTCGATGCCGAGCACCACGCCGAACTCGCCGGCGCGCAGGTCGTCGAGCGAGCCGGCGCGCATGTGGCGCGCCAGATCCGCGACCTTTTCCTCCTCGGCCGGCAGGATGCCGCGCACCGCCGCGCCGCGCATTCCCTGACCGTTGGAAAGCATCGCCTGCGCCTGCACGAACGGCGCGCTGCCGACCACGTGCGGGTTCTGCGCCGCGATCTGCGCCACGCTCTTCCAGTCGTCGAGCCGGTTGTCATCGGCGACGATCTGCAGGTGCGACACCACGGCGAGGATGCGGGTGCGCACTTCCTTCTGGAAACCGTTCATCACCGACAGCACGACGATCAGCGCCCAAACGCCGACCGCGATGCCGATCATCGACACCGCGGAGTTCACGCCGATAAAACGGTTGCGCCGCCGGGCGCGGGTATAGCGCAGTCCGACGGTGAGTTCGTAGCGCATGGGAGAGGCGCGAGAATACTACAATCGATGTGATGGACGCCGAGACTGCCGCCCTCCTGAAGAACCTTCTTGCGAAGGAACGCACTGCGCACCTCGCGACCTTGCGCGGCGGCGCGCCGATGGCGTCGATGACGCTGTTCATGCCAGAGCGCGATTTTTCCGCGTTCTACGTGCATGTCAGCCGGCTCGCCTGGCATACGCAGGACATGATGCAGGACGCGCGCGTCGCGCTGTCGGTGTCCGAGACCGACGACGGGCGCGCCGATCCGTTCACGCTGATGCGGGTGACGGTGCGCGGCGAGGCGCTTCAGCTCGAGCAAGGGCCGAAGGACGCCTGGCTCGCGCGCTTTCCCGAGCAGGCGATCAACTTCACGCTCGCCGACTTCTCGTTCTGGAAAATTACGCCGCGCGACGCACGCTTCGTCGCCGGCTTCGGCCGGATCCACAACATTTCAGCCAAGGAACTGGAGGCGGTAGCCTGATGGACGCACTCGAGCTCAAGGCGCTGCAGGCGCCGATCAAGGAGCGCTACAAGAAGGACCCGGCGACGGCGGTGGTCACGCTGCGCGCGCACGGACGCCTCGGCGAGGGCATCGCCTGCCGCGTGGATACCGGCAAGGCGCTGATCGAGGCGGGATTGCATCCGGCGACCGGCGGCAGCGGACTGCAGGCCTGCTCCGGCGACATGCTGCTCGAGGCGCTGGTCGCCTGCGCCGGCGTCACGCTCAAGGCAGTGGCGACTGCGCTCGGAATCAACCTGAAGGATGCGAAGCTCACCGCCGAGGGCGATCTCGACTTCCGCGGCACGCTCGGCGTCGCCAAGGATGCGCCGGTCGGCTTCCGCGAGATCCGCCTGAAGCTCGATCTCGACGCCGACGCCCCGGAAGAGCAGCTGAAGAAGCTGGTCGAGCTGACCGAGCGCTATTGCGTGGTGATGCAGACCATCCGTAACGCCCCGCCTGTAAAGGTTTCGAGCTGAATTTGCTGGTCAACATCGACGTCGAGAACCTGGAAAAGGCGACGCGCTTCTATTGCGACGGGCTCGGCCTGACGGTCGGCCGCCGCTTCGACGGCTGGATCGAGCTGATCGGCGCCGCGGCGCCGATCTACCTGCTGCCGAAGGCTTCGGCCACGCCGATCTCGCCGGTCGCGAAGCAGAAGCGTGACTACCGGCGGCACTGGACCCCTGTGCATCTCGACTTCGTGGTGCAGGACATCCGCGCCGCGGTGAAGCGCGCTCAGGCAGCGGGCGCCGTGCTGGAACGGGACGTCGCCACGCACGCCTACGGCCTGTTGGCTTTGCTCTCGGATCCGTGGGGAAACGGCTTCTGCCTGCTGCAGTTCACCGGCCGCGGCTACGACGAGATCGCAGTCAAAGCCCCTCGGCAAGGCTCCGCGTAAGCTCGCCCGCCGGAATTTCCCGGCAGCCGGTCGCGTTCTGGCCTGACCATAGCGGCGAAAAGTCGCCGCGGCCCTGCGCCTCGGCCTTGGTACGCAGCGGCGTGATCGCCGAAGTGCCGAGCGGAAATGCCGGGACCGCAGCGTTCATCGGGCCAAGCTCGCGCATCACGCGGTTGACGATGCCGCGCGCCGGCCGACCGGTGAACACGTTGGTGAGCGTAGTGTTGCGCGCCGCCTCGCTCTTCAGCGCGGCGCGGTGCACCGCGCTGGTCGTCGCTTCCGGGCAAAGCAGATAGGCGGTGCCGATCTGCACGGCGCTCGCGCCGAGCGCCATCGCGGCAGCCACGCCCCTGGCGTCGGCGATACCGCCGGCGGCGATCACCGGAACCTTCACCGCTCGCACGACCTGCGGCACCAACGCGAAGGTTCCCGGCTGCGTGGTGATGTCGTCGCTCAGGAAGTTGCCGCGATGGCCGCCGGCTTCCACGCCCTGCGCAATGATCGCGTCGGCGCCATGCGCTTCCAGCCAGCGCGCTTCATCGACCGTGGTGGCAGATGCGAGGACCTTGCAACCCCACCCGCGGATCCGGCGCACAAGGTCCGCGGAGGGCAGGCCGAAGTGGAAGCTCACGACCGCCGGCTTGACCTCCTCCAGCACGTCGGCAGCCTCGGCGGTGAACGGCGCGCGCCCCGGGCCGGCCGGAATGGAGTCCGGGTCGATGCCGTACTCGCGGTAATAGGGCGCGAACGCGGCGCGCCACGCCGCTTCGCGGCGCGGGTCGGCCGCGGGCGGCGTATGCACGAAGAAATTCACGTTGAACGGCCGGTCGGTCGCGGCGCGGATCGCGGCCAGCTCCTTGCGCATCGCCTCGACGCTCAGCATGGCGCAGGGCAGCGACCCCAGGCCGCCCGCCTTGCACACCGCGATCGTCAAGGCCGAGAGCTGCACGCCCGCCATTGGCGCCTGGATCAGGGGAAACCGGCTGCCGAGGAAGCTCATGCACATAGTGTAGATTGACGCCGCATTCCTGAGAAATGAATAATAGAGAAGGTTTCATTCTCCTTTCGAGAACATGGATCTGACCGAGCTGCGCATCTTCAAGGCGGTCGCCGAGCAGGGCGGCATCCTGCGCGCGGCGACCACGCTCAACCGCGTGCAGTCGAACGTCACCACGCGCGTCAAGCGCCTCGAGGCGCGCCTCGGCACGCGCCTGTTCAACCGCGAGGGCCGCCGGCTGGTGCTCTCCGCCGAGGGCAAGATCCTGCTGGACTACGCCGAGCGCCTGCTGCGGCTTTCCAGCGAAGCGCAGGCGGCGGTGAAAGGCCGTGCGCCGCACGGCGCGCTGAAGATCGGCGCGCTCGAAAGCACCGCCGCCACGCGCCTGCCTCAGGTCCTCGCGCGCTTCCACAAGGCGCATCCGGCGGTGCGGCTCGAGCTCGCCACCGGCACCACCGCGGCGCTCGCCGCCCGGGTGATGCGCGGCGAGCTCGACGCCGCATTCATCGCCGAGCCGTTCGCGGCACGCAATCTCGAAGCCGAGCCGGCCTTCACCGAGGAGCTGGTGCTGATCACGCCGAAGAGCCACCCGCGCGTCACCACGCCGAAGGACCTGCGCGAGTCGACGATCCTCGCCTTCGCCAGCGGCTGCGCCTACCGCCGGCGGCTCGAAGCATGGCTGGGACGCTCGAGCATGGTGGCGGAGCGCGTGATGGAGTACGGCTCGTATCACGCGATCGTCGCCTGCGCCGCCGCCGGCAGCGGCATCGCCGTGGTGCCGCGCTCCGTGCTGCGCGCGAGTGGCATGGAAGCTCAGCTCGCGGTGCACACGCTGCCGCCGAAGATCGCCAACGCGCGCACCCTGCTGGTCTGGCGACGCGGCTACCAGTCGCCTGCTCTCGAGGCCCTGCGCAAAGAGCTGCGGTGAGGGTCTACGGCGTCGATTTCACCTGCGCTCCACGGCGGGCGAAGTCCATCACGGTCGCGTCGGGTCAGCTGAAAAAGAATTCGCTCGAAATTCAGGAAATCGAGTTGCTGGAAACCTTCGCGGCGTTCGAAGCGTTCCTCGCGCGCCCCGGCCCCTGGATCGGCGGCTTCGATTTCCCGTTCAGCCTGCCGCTCGAGCTGGTGCGCGATCTCGGCTGGCCGAAAGCCTGGCCGCAGCTGGTCGGGCATTGCGCGGGGATGACCCGGCTAGAGCTGCGTGCAGCGTTGGATGCCTACCGCAACTCCCGCCAGCCCGGAAGCAAATATGCGCACCGCGCGACCGACCTGCCCGCGGGCTCGTCCAGCCCGATGAAGCTGGTGAATCCGCCGGTGGCGCTCATGTTTCACGAAGGCGCGCGCCGCATCGTCGCGGCCGGGGCGCATGTGCCCGCGCTTTTCAACGGCGATCCTTCCCGTGTCGCGCTGGAGGCGTATCCCGGCCTGCTCGCGCGCAAGCAGCTGGGCGTGCGGGAGTCCTACAAGAGCGACACGCGCAGCGAGCACACACGCGCACGCAAAGCCGCGCGCCGCAAGATCTTTCAAGAATTACAAATGGGAAAACCTCTCGGTATTCGCGTTACGGGGTCGCGGGGACTGGAAAAGCTCGCGCTGGACGACGGCTCCGGCGACACGCTCGACGCGGTGATCTGCGCGGTGCAGGCCGCGTGGGGCTGGCAGCGAAGGCATTCGAACTACGGCCTGCCGCCGCACGCCCCGGCGGGCGAGGGCTGGATCGTCACGGCTTAGGAACCGGGACCAGCTGGTAGCCCTTCGACTCCATGCAGAAATCCGCGAGGCGGCTCTCCGCCAGGAACTGGTGGGCGTAAGGGTCGGGGAACGCGCCGTTCGGCCAGATCACCTGGCCTGGCGCGATCACCATCGGCTGGAACTGGTACTGATACAGGTAGGACTGGAACTGCGCCTCGCGCCAGGCGGCGTTGCGGCAGGCCTGCTGGTCGCTGCGGACCTGCTCGGCGGGCGCATCGGGCTTCACCCACTGCATCGGGGTGCAAGCGGTGAGACCCCAGGCGACACCGGCGGCAACCATGAGCGCGACGGGCGGGCGCATTCCGAATTTTAGACAGCCGCCGGCGGCCAAAGTGCGTTACTGTATAAATGTCCATGAACGGCCCGCTCGCCATTGTCGACGTGGAGACGACGGGGTCGGATCCGGCGACCGACCGCATCACCGAGATCGCGCTGCTGGAAACGAACGGCCTCGCGCTCACCGGGCAGTGGTCCACCCTGGTCAATCCCGGCGGCGCCATCCCCGGCGCGATCCAGGCGCTCACCGGGATCAGCCAGGACATGGTCGAGCGCGCGCCGCGCTTCGAGCAGATCGCGGCCGAACTCTACGAGCGCCTCGCCGGCCGGGTGTTCGTGGCCCATAACGCCCGCTTCGACTACGGCTTCCTGCGGCGCGAGTTCGAGCGCGCCGGGCTGAAGTACCTGGCGAAAACCCTCTGCACTGTGCGCCTGTCGCGGCGGCTCTATCCCGGCGAGGGCCGGCACGACCTCGACAGCCTGATCGCCCGCCATGGCTTCGAGTGCGAAGCCCGCCACCGCGCCGCGCCGGATGCCGGCGTGCTGTGGCAGTTCCTGCGCCTCGCCGCGGAAGAGCATGGCGCGGAGGTGCTCGAGGTCGCCGCACGCCAGGTCTCGCGCCAGCCCACGGTGCCGCCGCACCTCGAGCGCGGCGCGATTGATGCGATCCCGGACGCGCCGGGCGTCTATCTGTTCTACGACGAGGGCGCTGCGCCGCTCTATATCGGCAAGAGCCGCGCGATGCGCTCGCGCGTGCTGCAGCACTTCATCGCCACCTCGAGCTGGACCCAGCGCGTGCGGCGCATCGAATGGCAGCGCACGACCGGCGAGCTCGGCGCGCTGCTGCGTGAGGCCGCGCTGATAAAGGAGCTCGACCCGGTCTACAACCGCCAGCTGCGCCGCCCGGGGCAGCTCTGCGGCTTCGCATTCGACGGACGGCGGCTGCGCCTGGCGCGCGGCGAAGAGATCGACGCCGAAACGCTGCCGTACGTCTACGGGCTGTGGCGCTCCCGTCCCGCCGCGATGCAGGCGCTGCGCGCGGCGGCGGACGAGCATCGCCTGTGTCTGCAAACGCTGGGCTTCGACGTAAAGAAGCAGGGCGCCTGCCTGCGCCACCAGATGGGGCGCTGCGCCGGCGTGTGCGCGGGCAAGGAGAACGTGCACGTGCATCTGGCGCGCGTAGCTACCGCGCTCGCCGCTCTCAAGAGCGCGGAGTGGCCGCACCGCGGCCCGCTCGGCGTGATCGAGCACGACCACCGGCGCGACGCCACCGAAGTGCACGTGCTCGATCAGTGGTGCTACCTCGGCACCGCAAGCTGCGACAGCGAAGTCGCCGAGCTGCTGGAAGCGCGCCGCCCGCGCTTCGACTACGACCACTACCGCATCCTCGCGCGCCACCTCGGCAAGCGCGGCGTGCGCGTGGTGCCGCTCGCCGCCTGATGCACTGCGAGCTGCTGGTCCCCGGTCTCTTTTCCGCCGGTCACGATGGCCGGTTTGGCGCGCTCGAGCTGCTCTTGGCGCGGGCGCGCCGGCAGCACCGCGACCCGCGCACCACCGAGGAGTGGCTAACGGACGCGTTCGAGCTCGACACGGCGCCGTTCCCCGCTGGCGCGCTCACGCTGCTCGCCAGCGGCGGCGACCCCGGCGGCTCGAGCTGGACGCGCGCCGACCCCGCGCATCTGCGCGTGATGCGCGACCACGTGGCGGCGGCGCCGGCCGATGCGCTCACCCTGTCGCAAGCCGAAGCCGATGCGCTGTGTGAAGCGTTGTCGCGCCACTTCGCGGGGCAGCTCGAGGTGCGGGCCTGCGAGCCGCAGCACTGGAGCGCGCGCCTCCCCGGCGATGCGCCACCGGGCGACGCGGTGCTCAACGAGGCGCAGATGTTGCTGCACGCGCATCCGGTCAACGAGGCGCGCGAGGCACGCGGCGATCTACCGGTCAACAGCCTGCGCCTGTGGGGCGCGGGGCACGCTCCGCGCGGCGCGCAGTCCCGCTGGCAGTCGGTCACGGCCGACGATCCGTCGGTGCGCGGCGCCGCGCGTCTCGCCGGCGCCCGGCAGCGCCCGCTTCCCGGCTCCGCGCCGGAGTGGCTCGACCGGCTGCCCGAGGACGGCCGCCACCTGGCGTTGCTCGATGCGGGCCAGGCAGCGCTCGCCGAGCTGGAGCAGCGCTGGTTCGCGCCGCTGCTCGGCGCGCTGCGCGCCGGGCGCATCGGCATGGTCACGTTGCACGTTCCCGACGGCGCCGAGGAGGTAAGCTTCGAAACCATAAGAGGCGACCTGCGCCGCTTTTGGCGGCGGGCGAAGCCCATCGAGCACTACGCATGAAAATCGTCGAACGGGCTTTCGTCGAATCCGACCGCCGCGCGCTGGTGGATGCGGGATTGCATCCCGTGCTGGCGCGCGTTTATGCCGGCCGCCGGATCCGGTCCGCCGCCGAGCTCGAATACGGGCTCGACGGCCTGGTCACGCCGCAGGCGCTGAAGGGCGCGGCCGACGCCGCGCGCCTGCTCGCCGATTCGATCGCCCAGCGCAAGCGCCTGCTCATCATCGCCGACTACGACGCCGACGGTGCCACTGCCTGCGCGGTCGGGGTGCGCGCATTGCGTGCGTTCGGGGCGAACGTCGATTACCTGGTGCCCGACCGTTTCAAGCTCGGCTATGGCCTGACGCCGGAGCTGGTCGACCTGGCCGCCCAGCGCAAACCCGACCTTCTCATCACCGTCGACAACGGCATCGCCAGCGTCGCCGGCGTGGCGCGCGCGAACCAGCTCGGCATCGCCACGCTGATCACCGACCACCATCTGCCGGGGTACGAGCTGCCCGCGGCGGCGTGCATCGTCAACCCGAACCAGCCCGGCTGCGCGTTCCCGTCGAAAGCCCTCGCCGGCGTCGGCGTGATGTTCTACGTGATGCTGGCGCTGCGTGCAGAACTGCGGAATCGAAAAGCTTTCGAGAATCAGAAAGAGCCGAACCTGGCGGCCCTAACGGACCTGGTCGCCCTCGGCACCATCGCCGACGTAGTGCCGCTCGACGCCAACAACCGCAACCTGGTCGCGCAGGGCCTGAAACGCCTGCGCGCGGGGCGCGGCGCGCCGGGAATCACCGCGCTGCTGCGCGCGGCCGGACGTCCGCTCGCGGAAGCGTCGAGCTTCGACCTTGGCTTCGTCGCCGGCCCGCGCCTCAACGCCGCCGGCCGCCTCGCCGACATGAGCCTCGGCATCGAATGCCTGATCACCGACGACGCGGCGCGCGCCGCGAACTGCGCGCAGGAGCTCGACCGGCTGAACCGCGAGCGCCGCAACATCGAAGCTGCGATGTTGCAACAGGCTCTGGAAGCGGTGGCGCGCATCGCCTCCGATGACAAATGCACTTTCTTTCATGACGACTGGCACCAGGGCGTGGTGGGAATCGTGGCTTCGCGCGTCAAAGACCGCCTGCACCGACCGGTGATCTGCTTCGCGCGGGCGGAGGAATCCGGCGCGCCGGTGCTGCGCGGCTCGGGGCGCTCGATCCATGGCCTGCACCTGCGCGACGCGCTCGACGTGGTGTCGAAGCGCGCACCGGGACTGATCCGGCGCTTCGGCGGACACGCGATGGCCGCCGGCCTTTCGATCGGCGCCGGCGACTACGAGCGCTTCGCCGGCGAGTTCGAGCGCGTGGTGGACGAGCTATTGCCGCCGAGCGCGCGGCTGCGCGTGGTGGAGACCGACGGCGCGCTCGATTCCATGCATTTCTCGCTCGACGTGGCGCGCCTGCTCGAGGCCGGCATCTGGGGACAAGGCTTTCCGCAGCCATTGTTCTGCGATAATTTCGCGGTGGAAAACCAGCGCGTGGTCGGCGAGCGGCACCTCAAGCTGTGGCTGGTGAAGAACGGGCGGCGCATCGAGGCGATGCGCTTCGGCGCGCTCGATCCGCTGCCGTCCCAGGTGCGCGCCGCTTACCGGCTGAGCGTCAACGAGTTCAACGGCCTGAAGAACATCCAGCTCAACGTGGAGCACTTCGAATGAAGCTCTTCCCTCTCCTCTTTGCCTTCGCCGCCACCAGCGCCTGCGCGCAGGACGTGCAGCCGATCAAGGACGCCGGACCGTACGTGCCCTCGCCGCAAAGCGTGGTGTCGGACATGCTGCGCTACGCCGATGTGAACGCGGAGGACTTCCTGATCGACCTCGGCTCCGGCGACGGCCGCATCGTGCTCACCGCGGCCAAAGTGTTCGGCGCGCGCGGCTTCGGCGTCGAGATCAAGGACGAGCTGGTGAAAAAGTCGAACGAGGCCGCGCAGAAGGAAGGTCTCGCAGACCGCGTCAAGTTCCTGAAGCAGGACCTGTTCAAGACCGACATGTCGCAGGCCACCGTGATCACCATGTACCTGCTGCCGGACACCGTGAACCTGCTGAAGGACAAGTTCCTTTCCGAGCTCAAGCCCGGCACGCGCATCGTGTCGCACGACTATCCGCTCACCGGCTGGATCCCGGAGAAGTACGTGCAGATGGACCTCGAGGACAAGGTGCAGATCAGCGGCGTGACCACCACGCTGATCTATCTCTACATCGTGCCGGCCAAGGTCGCCGGCTCCTGGAAGGCGCAGATGCCGCCGGCGATGAGCAAGCAGCCGGCGACACTCTCGTTCAAGCAGCAGCTCACGCGCATCACCGGCAGCGTGCGCCTCGACGGCAAGGAATTCCTGATGGAAGACGCCAAGCTGCGCGGCGACCGGCTGACCTTCAAGCTCGCCGGCCGCAAGGCCGAGTTCAGCGGCCAGGTGAAGGGCCGGCAGATCGAAGGCACGGTCGAGAGCGGCGGCGCCAAGTCGCCGTGGAGCGCGACGCTCGGCGGATGAAGCTGCGCATCAGCGCAGGCAGCGTGCAGCTGGAGGTCGTACTCAAGGACACGCCGACCGCCAAGGCGCTGCTCGCCGTCCTGCCGTTCGAGTCGCGCGCGCAGACCTGGGGCGAAGAGGTCTACTTCACTACGCCCGTCCGCACCAAGCTCGAGCCCGACGCGAAGCAGATCGTCGAGCCCGGTACCGTCTGCTTCTGGACCGAGGGCGACGCGCTCGCGCTGCCCTGGGGCCGCACGCCGATTTCCACCGACGAGCGTCCGAAGCTTGCGAGCCGCTGCAACGTGCTCGGCCGCATCGAAGGCAATCCCGCGGACCTGCAGAAGATCCGTTCCGGGGAAAAGATCACGGTGAGCAAGGCCTGATGGAGCGCAAACGCGTAAATTCTTCAAAACTGCGCTCGGTCGGCTACGACGAGAAGACGCGCACGCTGGAAGTCGAGATGTCCAACGGCCAGGTGTTCCAGTACGTCGGCGTCTTTCCCGAGGTCCACCGGCGCTTCATGGCCGCGCCCAACCCGACCTCCTTTTTCGACGACAAGATCGCCGAGGAATACACCGCGAAGCGCGTCTGACCGCGTAAACTAGCGGTGAAGAAAGGGAGGCGTCTTGCTGCGGTACGGCCTGGTTCTGGCCCTGTTCAGCCTGTTGTCGTGCGCGGCGGCCGCTGCGTCGCCTTCGCGCGCCGAGGTTCCCACGCTTGATACCGAAGGCCTGCGCACCATCGCGGACTGGCTGCGCGACCACGGGCGCGACGGCTACATCGGCGCCGACGTAGCCGACGTGATGGAGCTGCCGCGCATGCTCGGCGAAGAGCTGCTGGCGGCGCGCCAGCGCGGCTTCAAGAGCGACGACGAGCTGCGCATCGCGCAGGTCCCGGCCGACGAGCGCCAGGACTTCATCCTGTTCATGGTGCAGCGACCCGACGACCAGGTGTACTTCTACTTGTGGACGCCGGCCGGCCTGCAAAAGGCGTTCGTGTCGATCCCGAGCAAGAACATGGTGGTGCCCCTCGAGCGGCTGGAAGCGGAACCCCGCTTCCGGCGTGAGGTCCTTTACTGGAAGGACCGCAGCGCGGGCGAATAAGGATCATGGAAGCCGAACGCATCAATCAGATCGACACCCTGCTCAAGGACCTGTCCGTCAGGTCCGCCGAGCTGCGGAGGTATCTTTGACCTCGAGGGCAAACAGAAGCGCCTGAACGCGGTCGAGCAGTCGCTCGCCGACCCCGCCGTCTGGAGCGACCAGAAGCGCGCGCAGGAGCTCGGCAGGGAAAAGAAGGCGCTGGAGTCCACCGTAGGCGGCCTCACCGCGATCATCTCGGGCCTGGGCGACGCGCGCGAGCTGTTCGAGATGGCGCGCGCGGAGAACGACGACGCGACGCTGGTCTCGATTTCGTCCGATATCGACAAGATCGGGAAGAGCGTGGCGGACCTCGAATTCCGCCGCATGTTCCACAACCCGCTCGACCCGAACAACTGCTTCATGGACATCCAGGCCGGCGCCGGCGGCACCGAAGCGCAGGACTGGGCGTCGATGATCGAGCGCATGTACCTCAAGTACTGCGACAAGAAAGGCTTCCGCGCCGAGGTACTGGAGCAGTCCGACGGCGAGGTCGCGGGCATCAAGAGCGCGACGCTCAAGATCACCGGCGACTACGCCTACGGCAGCCTGCGCACCGAGAACGGCGTGCACCGCCTGGTGCGCAAGAGCCCGTTTGACGCCAATGGAAGGCGCCACACCTCGTTCGCCAACGTGTTCGTCTATCCCGAGGTCGACGACTCGATCGAGGTGGAGATCAATCCCGCCGACCTGCGCGTCGACGTCTACCGCGCCTCCGGCGCCGGCGGCCAGCACGTCAACAAGACCGAATCGGCGGTGCGCATCACGCACATCCCGACCGGCATCGTGGTGCAAAGCCAGAACGACCGCTCGCAGCACCGCAACCGTGCCGAGTGCATGGCGATGCTGAAATCGAGGCTCTACGAGCTCGAGCTGCGCAAGCGCAACGCCGAGGCGGACAAGCTCGCCTCGCAGAAGACCGACATCGAGTGGGGACACCAGATCCGCTCGTACGTGCTCGACCAGTCGCGCATCAAGGACCTGCGCACCGGGGTGGAGAAAGGCGCCACCCAGCCGGTGCTCGACGGCGACCTGGACGATTTCATCAGCGCGAGCCTGAAGCAGGGAGTCTAAGAACATGGAACAACAAGACGACAACAAGCTGATCGAAGAGCGGCGGGAGAAGTTGCGGACCTTACGTCGGGGACCTCCGGGCGGGCCTCCTGGTGGTGGAATCGCGTACCCCAATGATTTCCGTCGAGAGCATTTCGCCGCCGACCTGCATCGCGGCTTTGGCGAGCGCTCCAAGGAGGAACTGGAAAAGGTGGTTGCGCCGGCAAAGGTCGCTGGCCGCATGATGCTCAAGCGCGTGATGGGCAAAGCGAGCTTCGCCACGCTGCAAGATGGATCCGGGCGGATTCAGGTTTACATCACGCAGGATGTGCTTGGATATGAAGACTTCAAGCATTGGGACCTTGGCGACATCCTCGGCGTCGAGGGCCATCTCTTCAAGACGATGAAGGGCGAACTAACGATCCACGCGAAAAGGATCGCGCTCTTAGTAAAAGCGCTGCAGCCGCTGCCGGAAAAGTTCCACGGCCTCTCCGACCATGAAATGCGCTACCGGCAGCGCTACGTCGACCTCATCGTCAACCCGCAGGTCAGGGAGGTCTTTACCAAGCGGACTGAAATCATTCGTGTCCTGCGCGAGGAACTCGTCAGGGAAGGCTACGTCGAGGTCGAGACGCCGATGATGCAGCCAATCCCCGGCGGCGCCGCGGCGCGCCCGTTCAAGACGCACCACAACGCGCTCGACATGGACCTCTACCTGCGTATCGCGCCGGAGCTCTACTTGAAGCGCCTGGTGGTCGGCGGTCTGGAGCGCGTGTTCGAGATCAACCGCAATTTCCGCAACGAGGGCATCTCGACGCGCCACAACCCCGAATTCACCATGCTCGAGTGGTACTGCGCCTACGAGGACTGGCAGTACATGATGGCGTCCACCGAGCGCCTGGTGCGCGCCGCCGCCGGCAATGCAACCGTGACCTACCAGGGCAAGCCGATCAACCTCGGCAAGCCGTTCACGCGCCTGCCGATTCCCGAAGCGATTCGCAAGCAGGGCATCGAGGGCGATCTGCGCGACCGCGCTTTCCTGTCCTCGAAGCTGAAAGCCATGGGGGTGGAGCACGAAAAGCATCAAGGCTGGGGCGCGTTGCAGCTGATGCTGTTCGAGGCGGTGGCTGAGAAGCACCTGATCGAGCCCACCTTCGTCACCGACTTTCCCGCCGAGGTGTCGCCGCTCTCGCGCCGGCGCGACAGCGATCCGGACATCGCCGACCGCTTCGAACTCTTCATCGACGCGAAGGAGATCGCCAACGGCTTCTCGGAGCTGAACGATCCGGAAGACCAGGCCGCACGCTTCCTCGAGCAGGCCAAGGCCAAGGACGCGGGCGACCAGGAAGCGATGCACTACGACGCGGATTACATCCGCGCGCTCGAGTACGGCATGCCGCCGGCTGCCGGCGGCGGGTTGGGGATCGATCGCCTGGTGATGCTGCTGACCGACAGTCCCAGCATCCGGGACGTGATTCTCTTCCCCCACATGAGACCCGAAGGAAACTGAGGAGCTAGTACAGCACCTGCTGCAGAAGCGGCCCCATGCGATCGACCGCGGCCCTGCCTTCGGCGATCGCCTCCTCCGCGCGGTGGAAGTCCATGGTGGCGAAGTCGGGCAGCAGCGGCGTGATCAGCACGTCGGCCGGCTCGCCGGCGAGCCGGCTGCGCGCGACGCGCATCTCGACGATGTCGAGCGCGGTCATGAAGACGTTGAAGATCGAAGGGATCGACGGCTCCTCCTCCTGCTTCACGATCGACGGGTCCCCCTGGCGCCGCTCCTTGCGCCGCGTCAGCTTCGAAGTCATGCGGCCAATCCAGCTCGGCTCGTCGCGCGGCACCACCTCGCGCCGCTCCTTGCTGCGCCGGTACGGGCCGAGCTTGCCCCAGCTCAGGTCGACCGCGACCACCAGGTCGGCGCCGAGCGCGCGACACATCGACACCGGCACCGGGTTGACCAGCCCGCCGTCGACCAGCACCGCCCCGTCGCGCACCACCGGCGTCAGCAGGCCCGGCATCGCGCACGACGCGCGCACCGCTTCGAGCAGCTTGCCGTGGCGCAACCACAGCTCGCGCCCGGACTGCAGCTCGGTGGCGATCGCGCCGTAGGGAATGGGCAGTTCGTCGATCTCGCGGTCGGCGAGCATCGTGCCGAACAGGGTGAAGAGGCGCGTGCCGCGGATCAAGCCGCCGCGCCAGGTAAGGTCCATCAGGCGCAGCACGGTGGTCCAGGCGATCCCGGTGACCCATTTCTCCAGCCGGTCGAGCTCGCCCGCCGCATAGGCGCCCCCCACCAGCGCGCCGATCGAGGTGCCGCAGACGATGTCGGGCTTGATGCCGCGCTCCTCGAGCGCGCGGATCACGCCGATGTGCGCCCAGCCACGCGCGCTGCCAGAGCCGAGGGCGAGTCCGAGGCGAAGTTTGCGGCGCATGCGCCGCCAGTCTAACCGCGCAGCGCGGCGACGAATTCGTCGAAGCGGTCGAGCGCCGCGGAAACCGCGGCACGCTCCTCGAGCAACCGGTTGAAATGCACATCGCAGGCCGTGATCGGTCGCGGATGTCGACCGATTTCCTCGGCTAGGCGCTGCCTACGCTCGAGCAGGGCGCTGCGGATCTCGAGGCAGAGCGATTCGATGCTGGCCATGCCCCACAGCATAGACCGCCGGCCGGCGCGCCGCCCACGCGCGGCAAAACCTTGAGGCGACGCTCGTTTTGCGCCGGCGTTTCGCATGCCGGAAATACGCTTTCAGGCCGCGCGCACCAGGCCGACGATGTCCTCGCCATAGGCTTCGAGCTTGCGCGCGCCGATGCCCGAAATCCCGCGCAACGCCTCCAGCGACTGCGGCCGCGAGCGGGCGATTTCCCGCAACGTGGCGTCGTGGAAGATCACATAAGCCGGAACGCCATGGCGGCGTGCCGCCTCTACGCGCCATGCTCGCAAGCGCTCGAACAGCTCGAGCGCCGGCCCGGCTAGCGTTTCCACCGTGCCGCGCACGCGCGCCGTGCGTTTCGGCTCCCGCCATGCGCGCAGCACGACGCTGCGCTCGCCCTTCAGCACCGCGCGGCTCTCGCCCGCAAGGCGCAGCGCGCCGTAGGCGTCGTGGTCGACCTCGAGCAGCCCGTGCGCGATGCACTGGCGGACGATCGCGCGCCATTCGCGGCTGCTGCGTTCGCGACCGATGCCGAAGGTGCTGAGCTTGTCGTGCTCGCGCTGCGCGACCTTGTCGGTGGCCTCGCCGCGCAGCACGTCGATGACGTGCATCGCGCCGAAGCGCTGGCCCGTGCGGTACACGCAGGAGAGCAGCTGCTGCGCCGGCAGCGTCCCATCGAAGGTCGCGGGCGGGTCGAGGCAGTTGTCGCAGTTGCCGCAGGCCGCGGCCGCCTCGCCGAAATAGGCGAGCAGCCGCACGCGCCGGCACTCCGCGGTCTCGCACAGCCCGAGCATGGCGTCGAGCTTCGCCGCCTGCACGCGCTTCTGCGCCTCACCCGCCTCCGACTGGTCGATCATGCGCCGCAGCTGCACCACGTCCTGCAGCCCGTAGGCCATCCAAGCATCCGCCGGCTGGTCGTCGCGGCCGGCGCGCCCGGTCTCCTGGTAATAGCCCTCCACGCTTTTCGGCAGGTCGAGGTGCGCGACGAAGCGCACGTCGGGCTTGTCGATTCCCATGCCGAAGGCGATGGTCGCGACCATCACGATGCCGTCCTCGCGCTGAAAGCGCTCCTGGTGGCGCCGGCGGGAGTCGGCGTCCATCCCGGCGTGGTACGGCAAGGCGACAATGCGCTGGGATTCGAGCGCCGCGGCAGTCTCGTCCACCTTTTTGCGCGACAGGCAATAGACGATGCCGGCCTCGCCCGCGTGCTCGGCGCGGATGAAGGCGAGGAGCTGGCTGCGCGCGTCGTCCTTCTCGACGATGCGGTAGCGGATGTTGGGCCGGTCAAAGCTCGAGACGAAGGCGCGCGCCTCGCCGAGCTGCAGCCGATCGAGGATCTCGCTGCGGGTCTGCGCATCGGCGGTGGCGGTGAGCGCGATGCGCGGCACGCCGGGGAAGCGCTCGCGCAGCACCGCGAGCTGCAGGTATTCAGGACGGAAGTCGTGGCCCCATTGCGACACGCAGTGCGCCTCGTCGATTGCGAGCAGCGCGAGCCGGGTGCGCGCGAGCAGGTCGAGGCAGCGCGGCGTGAGCAGGCGCTCGGGCGCGACGTACAGCAGGTCGAGCTCGCCGCGCCGCGCGCGGCCCTCCACTTCGGCCGCCTCCGCCCCGCTCAGCGTCGAATTGAGGAACGCGGCGCGCACGCCGAGCTCGGCGAGCGCCGCGACCTGGTCCTGCATCAGCGCGATGAGCGGCGAGACCACGATCCCGACGCCGTCGCGCAGCAGCGCCGGAATCTGGTAGCACAGCGACTTGCCGCTGCCGGTCGGCATCAGCACCAGCGCGTCGCCGCCGCCGGTCACATGCTCGATGACCTCGGCCTGGTGCCCGCGAAACGCCGGGTAGCCGAAAACTTCGTTGAGAACCTTACATGCGTTCAAAGATCGCGGCGATCCCCTGGCCACCGCCGATGCACATCGTCACCAGCGCGTAGCGCTTCTGCGTGCGCGCGAGCTCGTAGAGCGCCTTCACCGTGAGGATCGCGCCGGTCGCGCCGATCGGGTGGCCGAGCGCCACCGCGCCGCCGTTCGGGTTCACTTTCGCGGGATCGAGGCCGAGATCTTTCGTCACCGCCATGGCTTGCACCGCAAATGCCTCGTTCGACTCGACCACGTCCATGTCGGACGGCTTGAGCCCGGCCTTCTCGAACACGCGCTTCACCGCCGGGATCGGCCCGAGGCCCATCACCTGCGGCTCGACGCCGGCGTGCGCGTAGGCGACGAGCCTTGCCATCGGTTTGGCACCGGTTTTTTTCGCAGCCGCGGCCTCCATCATCACGATGGCGGCGCCTGCATCATTGATGCCGGAAGCATTACCGGCAGTGACGGTGCCGTCCTTCTTGAACACCGTCTTCAGCCTGGCGAGATCGTCCATCGTCGCCCCCGGCCGCACGTGCTCGTCGGTCGTGAACTGCTCGACGCCCTTCCGCGTCTTCAGCTCGATCGGCACGATCTGCGACTTGAAGTAGCCGGCCTCCATCGCCCGCGCCGCTTTCTGGTGCGAAGAAATGGAAAATTCGTCCTGCTGCTGGCGCGTGAAGCCGTACTTGGCCGCGATGTTCTCCGCGGTGACACCCATGTGGCCGTTGCCGAACGGATCGTGCAGCGCGCCGGTCATCGCGTCGACCACCGTCGCGTCGCCCATGCGCTGGCCCCAGCGCCCGGCGGGCAGGAAATAGGCAGCGCGGCTCATGCTCTCCGCCCCGCCGGCGACCGCGATGTCGCAGTCTCCCAGCATCAGATGCTGCGCGGCCGATACGACCGCCTGCAGCCCGGAGCCGCACAGGCGGTTCACCGTCAGGCAGGGCGTGCCGACCTGGATGCCGGCCTCGAGCGCAGCGACGCGCGAGAGATACATGTCCCTGGCTTCGCCGTGGATCACGCTGCCCATCACCACGTGGCCGACGCGGCCCGGCTCGATCTTCGCGCGCGACACCGCCTCGCGGATCGCCACCGCGCCGAGCTTGGTCGCGGCCATTTCCTTCAGCGCACCACCGTAGTCGCCGATCGCCGTGCGCGCGCCCGACACCACCACGACTTCTCGATTGCTCATACCAATCTCCCGTAGAGATCGTGCTCATCCGCACGATCGATCGTTACGTCCCTGAATTCTCCCGGCTTGCCGCCCTTGAAATGCACCACGCCGTCGATTTCCGGCGCGTCTGCGCTCGACCGGCCGATGCCGGGCTCGTCGACCAGCACTTCGACCGTTTGCCCGATCTTGCGCTTTAGCTTCTGCGCGCTGATCTTTGCCTGGGTCAGCATGAATTTTTCTTTTCTCGCGGTTTTCACTTCTTCGGGTACTGCGTCCGGCAATTCATTGGCCACGGCGCCCTCGACCGGCGAATAGGCGAAGCAGCCGACGCGGTCGAGCTGCGCCTCTTGCAGGAACTGCAGCAGCTGCGAGAACTCGGCTTCGGTTTCGCCCGGGAAGCCGACGATGAAGGTCGAGCGCACTGTGATGTCCGGGCAGATCTCGCGCCAGCGCTGCAGGCGCTCGAGCACCTTCTCGGCGCTTGCCGGTCGCTTCATAAGCTTGAGCACACGGGGGGCCGCGTGCTGAAACGGCACGTCGAGGTAGGGAAGGATCTTTCCTTCGGCCATCAGCGGAATGACTTCGTCGACGTGCGGGTATGGATAGACGTAGTGCAGCCGCACCCAAACGCCCAGCTCACCCAGCGCGCGGCACAGGTCGGTCATCCGCGTTTTCACCGGCTTGCCGCCGACGAAACCGGTTCTGTACTTCACATCGACACCATACGCGCTGGTGTCCTGCGAAATGACGAGCAACTCCTTCACCCCCGCCTTCACCAGGTTCTCGGCTTCCTGCATGACCTCGGCGATCGGGCGCGACACGAGATCGCCGCGCATCGAGGGAATGATGCAGAAAGTGCAGCGATGGTTGCAGCCTTCCGAGATCTTCAGATAGGCGTAATGCTGCGGCGTAAGTTTGACGCCTTGCGCCGGGACAAGGTCGGTGTAGGGATCGTGAGGTTTCGGAAGATGCGCGTGCACCGCCGTCATTACGCCAGCGGTGTCGTGCGGACCGGTCACGGCGAGCACAGTGGGATGAGCGCTTTGCACCACGCCGTCCTTCGCTCCCAGGCAACCGGTGACGATCACTTTGCCGTTCTGGGCGAGCGCCTCGCCGATCGCGTCGAGCGATTCCGCGACCGCGGCGTCGATGAAGCCGCAGGTGTTGACGATGACGAGATCGGCGCCGGCGTAGTCGGGCGCGGTGGCATAGCCTTCGGCGCGCAGCTGCGTAAGGATGCGTTCCGAGTCGACCAGCGCCTTGGGACAGCCCAGCGAGACGAAACCTACCTTAGGACTTCTCGGGGTCGTTCTTGTCGCTTTTGCTTTGGCTGCCAGAGGGGAAACCGGGGAAGGTCAGGCCTGAGAACATGCTGCGCGCCTGGTTCTGTATCTGGTCCTGGAATTGCGCGAACACCTTCTGGCTCTGCTCCACGTACGCCTGCATCAGGCTCTGCATCGCCGGGCCCTGCAGGTTCATGAACTGCGCCCACAGCTCGTGCGATGTGCGCGAGTTGTCGCCGTACATCTTCTGCGACTGGTCCTGGAGCGTCTTCTGGATGTCCTGGAACGCGCGGATGTTCTTCTCCAGGTAGCTGCCCATGAAGCCCTGCATGGCGTTGCCGTAGGAGCGGATCAGCTGGGACAGCATGTTCGAGGAGAACATCGGCACCCCGCCCGACTCTTCCTCGAGGATGATCTGCAGCAGGATCTGGCGCGTCAGGTCTTCGCCGCTCTTCGCGTCGACCACCTGGAACTCCTCCTGCTTGAGCACCATCTGCTTGACGTCGGCGAGCGTGATGTAGCTCGACGTCTTGGTGTCGTACAGCCGGCGGTTCGGGTACTTCTTGATCAGCCGGAGCTGGTTTTCCATCTTTGGCTCTGCGAGCGCCACGGGGCGAAGTTTACCCCTTAATACATGTGCTGACCGCCGTTGATCGAGATGTTAGCGCCGGTGACGAACGCCGCTTCCTCGGAACAGAGGTAGATGATTAACCCGGCAACCTCGTCGGGTTTCCCGAGCCGGCCGATGGGGATCTGCGGCAGGATCTTGGAGTCGAGGATTTCCTTCGGGATCGCGGTGACCATCTTGGTGCCGATGTAGCCCGGCGAGATGGTGTTGATGGTGACGCCCTTGCGCGCCACTTCGAGCGCCAGCGCTTTTGTAAAACCGTGAATCCCGGCCTTGGCCGCGGAATAGTTGGTCTGGCCGAACGCGCCCTTCTGGCCGTTCACCGAGGAGACGTTGATCACGCGGCCCCAGGTGCGGTCGACCATGCCGTCCATCACCTGCTTCGTCATGTTGAAGCACGAGTCGAGGTTGGTGCGCATCACCGCGTCCCAGTCGCCCTTGCTCATCTTCTTGAAGGTCATGTCGCGCGTGATCCCGGCGTTGTTGACCAGGATGTCGATGGCGCCGACCTCCGACTGGATGCGCGAGCAGATGCGCGCGCAGTCGTCGTAGTCCACCACGTCGACCGGGTACGCATTGAACGAAAAGCCCTTGACCTTCATCTCTTCCAGCCAGGTGCGGTACTTGGTGTTCGACGGCGAGTAGGTCACCACCACGCGGTAGCCCGCGCTCGCCATCTTGGTGGAAATCGTTTCGCCCAGACCACCCATGCCGCCGGTGACGACGGCAATGCGTTGCGAAGCCCGCTTCTCAGCCATTCCTCTCCTCCGCCGCGTTTTCCCTCGGGGAGGAAAAGTCTACATCATGTGCATGCCGCCATTGACCGAGATGTTCGCGCCGGTGATGTAGCCCGCCTCCTCGGAGGCAAGGAACGCGACCACCGCGGCGATCTCCGCCGGCTTGGCGAGGCGGCCCATCGGGATCGACTCGACGATCTGGTCGCGGATCTCCTGGCGGATGGCCATCACCATGTCGGTTTCGACGTACCCAGGCGACACGGTGTTCACCGTGACGCCCTTGCGCACCACTTCCTGCGCCAGCGCTTTCGAGAAACCCGCCATGCCGGCCTTGGCGGCCGAGTAGTTGGTCTGGCCGAACTGGCCCTTGATCGCGTTCACCGACGAGATGTTGATGATGCGGCCCCAGCCGCGCTCGCTCATGCCGTCGATCACCTGGCGCGTCACGTTGAACACGCTGTTCAGGTTGGTGTTGATCACCGCCATCCAGTCGGACTCGGTCATGCGCTTGAACACCGAGTCGCGCGTGATGCCGGCGTTGTTCACCAGGATG